>ERZ772807.1401-NODE-1401-length-13508-cov-3.394782_pt1 | contig 13508 bp, 9 predicted proteins | sample MGYA00511472_ERZ772807 | MGnify/ENA primary metagenome ERZ772807 (study PRJEB29015, sample SAMEA2737947) | human oral metagenome | biome: human oral; feature: human-associated habitat; material: dental | place: China | collected 2039 ...
CAAGTTACAGTGTAATTAGCGTCAAGTTGCATTGTAAAATGACTTAAATTGCGAGGCGATTCGATTTCAATTGCAACGCCATGTAAATGGAACCTATCCCTAATCAAGGTAATAAACAGGCGACTTGGCCTTTCTTTACTTTCCCCTTTAGCTGCCGGGATGAGACAGAGCAAAGGCTATATGAACAAAGAAAAGCGTCTCTGCATCTGGCTTTTACCATTTGCAGAGACGCTCTGTATATTTAATAATGTATGAAATAACCCGTCAGGATTTATTCAGTAACATTATTGTTTTCATCATTATCATGGTGCTCGAAGCGGCGGCCACGGTGGTTTTCACGGCTTTCTCCATCACGACGCGGACGACGCTCACCACGATCAGGACGTGGACGACGCTCGCGCTCAACATAACCTTCGGGCTTTTCGAGCAGCACACGACGTGAAAGTTTATACTTACCAGTCTTCGGATCAATCTCCATGAGCTTCACTTTTACCTTGTCTCCTTCCTTGATACCAGCCTCCTCAACGGTTTCAAGACGCTTCCAGTCGATTTCAGAGATGTGAAGCAGTCCGTCTCTTCCAGGTAGAATTTCTACGAAACAGCCATAAGGCATGATGCTGCGAACAACACCTTCATAAACTTCGCCTACCTCTGGAACAGCTACAATGGCTTTAATCTTACCCATGGCAGCATTGATGCTGTCTTTATTTGGTGCTGAAACAGTAACATGTCCCTTACCATCGGTCTCATCAATTGTAATCGTTGCACCTGTCTCTTCCTGCATCTGCTGGATAATCTTACCACCAGGACCAATGATTGCACCGATGAATTCCTTAGGAATATCAAAAGCTTCAATACGTGGAACCTGTGGTTTGAGTTCGGCACGAGGCTCGGATATCGTCTCAAGCATGCAGTTCAGAATATGCTCACGGCCTGCCTTTGCCTGCATCAATGCCTGCTCAAGGATTTCGAATGAAAGGCCGTCGCACTTGATATCCATCTGAGTTGCGGTCAAACCATCACGTGTACCAGTGGTCTTGAAGTCCATATCGCCCAAGTGATCCTCATCTCCGAGGATATCGCTAAGGATAGCATATTTGTCTTCTCCAGGGTTCTTGATGAGTCCCATAGCAATACCGCTGACGGGTTTCTTCATTGGAACACCTGCGTCCATCAAGGCCAATGTGCCGGCACATACCGTTGCCATTGATGAAGAACCATTCGATTCGAGGATTTGGCTGACTAAACGTACGGTGTAAGGATAGTCTTCCGGGATCTGCCCTTTAAGGCCTCGCCATGCCAAATGACCGTGACCAATCTCACGACGGCCTACACCACGCTGTGCTTTTGCTTCTCCTGTAGAGAATGGAGGAAAGTTATAATGGAGCAAGAAACGCATGTAACTCTTCTCCAAAACGTCGTCGACCATCTTCTCATCAAGCTTTGTACCGAGTGTACAAGTAGAGAGTGACATCGTCTCACCACGTTGGAATATAGCGCTTCCATGAGGCATTGGCAATGGTGAAACCTCACACCAGATAGGACGGATGTCGGTAGTTTTGCGGCCATCAAGACGCTGACCTTCATCAAGAATGCAACGACGCATGGCATCACGCATTACATCTTCGTAGTAACGAGTGGCTTCTGCGTGCTTTTCCTCAAGGTCCTCTTCTGACAGTTCGCTGTGAGCAGCATCGTATTTCTCAAGGAAATCCGCCAAAATCTTATCGAAAGCATCGTGGCGTGCGTGCTTTTCGAGTGCCTGCTTATTGATATCATAAACGGGCTTATAAAGCTCGTTCTTGATTTGTTCACGCAGATCTTCGTCGTTGATTTCGTGATCATATTCACGTTTTACATCGGTACCGAGTTCTTTGGAGAGTTCTTCCTGTAACTCACACATAGGCTTGATAGCCTCGGCTGCAGCTTTCAAGGCTCCGATAAGGTCTTGTTCAGAGACTTCTTTCATCTCGCCTTCGACCATCATAATATTGTCTTTAGTGGCAGCAACCATTAAGTCCATGTCGGCATCTGCCATCTGCTGGAATGTCGGATCAATGACATACTCTCCATTGATGCGTGCAACGCGAACCTCAGAAATAGCATATTCGAATGGAATATCTGAACAAGCCATGGCTGCAGAGGCTGCAAAACCGGCCAAAGCATCAGGCTGGTCAACGCCATCGGCTGAAAGAAGCATCACTTGTACATACACTTCAGCGTGATAATTGGAAGGGAAGAGTGGACGAAGTGCACGGTCCACGAGGCGAGAAGTCAGGATTTCATTGTCGCTCGCCTTACCTTCACGCTTGGTGAAACCGCCTGGGAAACGACCTGCAGCACTGTACTGCTCGCGGTAATCAACCTGCAAAGGCATGAAATCTGTACCCGGAACTGCATCCTTTGCTGCACAAACAGTTGCCAAGAGTACTGTGTTGCCCATGCGAAGAACCGCAGCACCATCAGCTTGTTTTGCAACTTTTCCGGTCTCAATTGTGATGGTTCTCCCATCAGGCAATTGAACTGTTTTTGTAATAACGTTCATCTAAATAATTCTTATTGTTTTATCTAACATCTTAAAATCCGCGCAAAGTTACCTATTATATATGAGAAAAAAAAGTAAAAGGCCCATTATTTCATTATTTTATGCAAAAAAGAACCGGCAATAGCGCTTCCAAAGGATAAATTCGTACCTTTGTACCCGATGATGATACGCTCTATACTCTGTATTGCTGCCGGAGGTGCTTTGGGATCTGTCTCGCGATGGCTGCTACCCAAGCTGTTGCAGGGCACGTTTTTTAGTGCCTTCCCCGTGGGAACGATGACCGTCAACCTTTTAGGTTGCCTGCTTATCGGCTTGTTTTATGGCATTGCCGACCGAGGGACAGGCATACAGGAAGGCTGGAAGCTCTTCTTGACCGTGGGATTCTGCGGCGGTTTCACCACGTTCTCCACCTTTTGTAACGAGAGCTTGACGCTGCTTCGCGCCCATCAACTGTGGCAAGCAACTGCTTATATGGGAGGAAGCGTCTTCTTAGGTATCATCGCAGTCTATACAGGCCTGCAAATTATCAGATTGTTCTAACGGAATATCGTCTCTCCTCCCTATCGTTCCATCACAACGTCACCACGCTCTCACTCCTTTTCCGCCCAATTTACTTTCCTATTCCCTTCGTTTTTTCCCTTTCAAATTTTGTCGTTTGCCCTAATTGCACTACTTTTGCATTCGGAACATGAAAAATCTATAAGAAAATGAGAATAAGAAAACGCTTTATTATCGCAGCTTTCGCGCTTGTCGCCTTGGGCCTGACTTCCTGCACGAACAAGAAATTCCACGTTGAGGGTGAGATTTCCAACGCCAAAGACTCCATGCTGTATTTCGAAAACATGAGCCTCAACGGCCCTGTCATTGTGGATTCCGTGAAATTAGGTGAGAACGGAAGTTTCTCTTTCAGTGAAAAGGCCCCCGAAGCCCCCGATTTCTATCGCCTGCGTATTGCCGGACAGATGATCAATGTGAGCATCGACTCCACCGAAACCGTGCACATCAAGGCCACCTATCCTGCAATGGCCACCCAATATGAGGTCAACGGAAGCGAGAACTGCCGTAAAATCAAGGAGCTGGCACGCATGCAACAGGCGCTTCAGACGCAGATTGACAACATCATCAAGCGTCCCGATCTGGGCATCGACGCTGTAGAGGCCACCATCGCAAAGACCCTTGAGGCCTACAAGGATAAGGTGAAGCGCAATTATATCTTTAAGGAGCCCATGAAGGCATATGCCTACTTTGCCCTTTTCCAAACCGTTGTACTGGGCGACCAGCAACATCTGATTTTTAATCCGCGCAATAGCAAGGAAGACAATAAGGTTTATGCGGCCGTGGCCACGAGTTGGGACACCTTCTACCCGAAAGCCGAGCGCGGAATCAACCTACACAATATCGCCCTACAGGGCATGAAAGACGCCCGCCTCATCGAAGCTGAACAGCAACGGGCCCGTCTCAGTGCCGAAAAGGTAAAAGTGAGCGGCATCATCGACATTGCATTGCCCGACAACAAGGGTAGCATTCGTCGCCTGTCCGACCTTTCCGGAAAGGTAGTCATGCTCGATTTCCACGTCTTTGCCGGCGAAAACAGCACCCGACGCATCATGATGTTACGCGACCTCTACAATAAATATCATGCCCAAGGCTTTGAAATCTATCAGGTTTCCGTAGACCCCGACGAACATTTCTGGAAGACACAGACAGCCGCACTACCTTGGATTAGCGTCCGAGATGAGGCCGGAACGGAGTCGCAGACGCTTAATCTCTACAACGTGCAAAGCCTTCCTACGTTCTTCCTCATCGGAAAAGACAACGCAGTGAAGCTGCGCGACGTGCAAGTGAAAGACATTGATGCTGCCATCAAGAGCCTACTCTGACAGATAACCACCCTTTCGCGGTTTCCACCGACAGCCTGCAACGGTCGCCCCCTGTTGCAGGCTGTTTTTCATTTGCAAGGAAACACGTCTTCAGCGGCATCTCTTCCCACGCCACTCCAAGCAGAGTCAAGCGTACTATAAGCATGTTCAATCTGCTCAATTCAAGCCTGAGCTTTTGAAATACTCAAAAAAAACAAACAACTCATAGCGAAAATTAAATATCTCCTTTCCATATGTGTATCGCAAGAACTATTCTCTTTCTTCCTTTACCGACAAACATCACTGTCAAGTGCTAAAGAAATGGGATAAACTGATGTTGTCTGTTCAATAGAAACGTAACTTTGCTCTTTATTGGAACAAGATAATACGATTATAAATACAAATACAAGTAAAAAGAGATGCTTCATTTATCATTTTATAAAAATGGTTTCTACGATATTAACGCTCATATCACGTTTGTTATCAGTTTGTTTTCTTATTGGCAAGACATATTTCTCATCCATTAGGTAGGTTAAGAGTATCATCATGAGTTCCTACAAAATGTAAGTCATGGCGCGCGATTACATTCAATCTCAGTCTTATTGCAGCATTGTTTCAGCCATTGTGCGAACCAATATCAATCATTTCACACGACAATATCAGCCACATTGGTTCGCAATATCAGTCATATTGGTTCGCTTCTGCCACCTTGCTCCCCCGACCGGCATGAAGGCGAATCCCGGGAAAATGTTTTTCGATTTCGTACTGATGCAAATATACAAAATTTTGCAAGCGATTACAAGAGTTTCGCAGATTTTTTTATAATCGAAACGGCCGGCAATGTTTTTTAAGCACAAAAGCGGAAACGACGACGGCGGCGAAAATAAAAACCATCTTGAGAAGGAACGGCGGCGACGACGACTCTTTCTACTTCTTTTTCTTCGTCTTTCTTTTCTCTTGATCATTTCTCTTAGGGAGCCTAAGCAACTGATTATCAACATTCCCATTTGTAAATTAATGTAAAACACCCATCGTTTAACATTAATTTACATGGTATTTGAGCGAAAATCAAGCAAAAAATCGGTTGAAAAAACGGTGTTTTAATCTCATCGGTCATTGGCTATTGTGTCACTATCTTTTTCAAATGGTCGATTGGAGATGGAGCATCTTTTTAAATCAACTTGAGCGGACGCACGAACCGAGCGTCCCTACATGGCTACTTCGGCCATATTATCGTACAATGCGGCTGATGTTCCACCGCAACAGCCGCACTCCTGACGCCACAAAGACTTGTCTTGCCCCGCATGTCCTTTTCCTTTCTCCGGAAACACGAAGACGACTGCAGACCGCAAGGCTGTCGTTCCCAACAGACAACCCACTATTTCGCAGAAGTCCGAGGTTTTATTCCTCGTCCGTGTCCTCTTCCTGCCGGCGGGCCTCGTCAAACTTGGCCTTCATCGTGGGGTTGTTGTGGGTGAGTTTCTTGATTGTGAGCGCCTCGGCCTTGTTGTTGGCCAGTCGCAGATTGTTCTCGCTGCCCAAGAGGGCCGATTTGATTTTCTGAAGATGCTCGATCGACTTATCGATTTCCTCAATGGCTTTTTGGAATTTCTCGCTGGCCAGCCGATAGTTGTTGGCAAACTTATCTTTGAAATCCATGAGCCGGTTCTCGAAATTGGTGACATCAACCGACTGACTCTGTGCGATTGCCAGCTGTTGCTTATATGCCAGGCTCTTTTTAGAGGTCTGAACCAAGAGCGAAATGAGTGGCAGAAAGAATTGCGGACGAATGACATACATCTTGTCATAGCGATAAGAGACGTCTACGATGCCACCGTTGTAAAGCTCGTTATCGGGTTCCAAGAGCGACACCAGCACGGCAAACTCGCAACCTTTCGCACGTCGGTCACTATCCAGCTTCTTGAAAAAGTCTTCGTTCTTGTGTTTCGTGGCCGTTTCATCGGCTTCGTTTTTCATTTCAAACATGATCGACACGTATTCCGTACCATCTTCGGCATAATCGCGAAAGATAAAGTCGCCTTTCGTACCCCCCGATGCGTCGTTGTCTTTCTCAAAATAGGCGTTAGGAAGCATCGAACGCATGGTCTGGTTGAACAGCGTTGCGCAATGAATCTCAAGCGTTTCGCCGATCATCTTGGTAGACATGCGTGTCTTCAAGTCTCTGTAATACTCCACCTGCTCCTGTGCAGCCTTCAGTTTCAGCTCATATTGCTCCTTGATAGCGTTCTCGTGGTTGGCCGCCTTCTGTTTGTCGAGTTCCACCGAGGCCTTCAACTGCGCAATCTCCGCCTCCCGATGCTGCAAACGGTCTTGCGCTTTGCGCTGTTCTTCCATCACCGCCATCTTCAACCGGCTGTCGTTCTCGTTGAGCGAGGCTTGCAAGGCTGCAATCTCTTGGTCTTTCTGAGCCAAAGCCAGCGAAATCTCGCCCTTTTTCTTCTCTTCCGCATTCCCGAGTTCCGTCTGCAAACGGACTATCTCGGCCTCTTTTTCCGACAACTTCTGCGCTTGTCTGCTTCGTTCTTGCAGATATTGTTGCTCAGCTTTGGCCGCAACGAGAGCCTCTTCGGCCTTATGACGCTCATGCAATTCGGTAAGACGGCGATTGATTTCGGCATCAAATTCGGCATTCTTCACTTGGTTCACGATAGAAGCATAGCCTGCTTCGTCTACCGTGAAGGCCTTATGGCAATTGGGACAGATAAGTTCTTTCATTCTTTTTTCTTGATATAAATGGGCACGCCCGGCTTTTTAAGTCGGCTTCCTATGGTTTTTATGCTCCTTATAAGGTCACGACAGAAACTATCGTGTGCACAAATTTATTAAAAAAACACCATATCCCGGCACTTGAACCCTGAAATTATGCACTGAAAAGGGATTATTGGCCATCTGTTTCCATCAAACTGCACCGAAAAGCATACGGGGACGTGTTGTAAAATGGGTTAAATAAAAAAACAGATTGGGCGATATGGCAAATTACCACATGAAAAAAGGCACTCCATGAGCCTTTTGTCATTAAACAGACCTCATGGAGTGCCTCGGTAAACTAACCGTTTCTATTTGGCGTAACCGGGATTTTGATGCAGGTTCTTATTCAAGTTTAGCACCTCATAAGGAATGGGATAAAGGCAAGTATAGCCTGTTTTATCCTCATTAAAATCGCCGGCAGAAGCGTTATGCCACACATTTGGATAGCGATCGATGGTGGGTTGGGTGAACGTACAGAAGCGGATTTGGTCTTGACGACGCACCCCTTCCCATGCCAACTCTATCATGCGCTCATTGAGAATGTCGTTCAACGTGACCGAAGTCAAGGCCGTTGCACCCGCACGATGGCGTATTTGATTGACCAATGTCAATGCGCCCGACGTGTTACCCAAGCGATATTCGGCCTCGGCCTTCATCAATAAGGCATCACCATAACGCCAAACGACAAGGTCGTTGTTGTATTGTCCCTGTGCTGCGGCCGTGGGGTCGTATTCGTATTTCTTGAATCTTGCCCCGGCACACTTCACATCATGCTTGTCAGCTGCGTTGTTGAAATCAACGACAACAGTCAAAGGACGATACTCTAAGGTTCCTCCTACACCGTCGTCTACGGTCTTTCCGCCTGTCTGCTGCGTGTATTCACGTTCCACCCAATAGTTGATTCTCAAGCGGGGGTCCTCGTTCGGCGTGTTATAACCCATGACCTTCATTGCCTGAACAGTGGCACATGCACCATTCCAACCATTGAATCCGGCAGCACTTGCATGGTTATAGTGCACGGAGCGAATGAGGTTATAATCCGTTATCTTATAGGTCTTGTCGTCATTCGGCCGCGTGAAAATGTTTTCGTTGGAGTTTTGGTTCTGCATGACAAAGTTGTCGCTGTAGTTTGCAGCCAAACCATAGCCCAACGCAGCCAGTTTGTCGACGCAATAAACCACGGTTTGCCACGCATTTCGGGCCGTTCCGTCGACAGTGATGCTGATACCGGCTCCCATGGTTGATACATGTGCGCCGAGAGTCTCGCTTGCTTTATTCTGTTTTGACATGTCATCGCCCACGAAAGCCTCATAACTGCTGACCGATGTGGCGTCAGTGGTGTAAACAGGAGCATTGATGGCACATTTAGCCATGCACATGTAGGCCACAGCCTGCGTGATCCGACCGTAATAAGTGCCCGTTTTCTGGCTCGGTTCTGCTGAAAGATGAGGAATGACGGCAGCCAGTTCGGTGGTGACAAACTTGAAAACTTCGGACCGGTTGCTTTGTTTCACGCTCCTTATGGTCTGCGAAGACGAGGTGACCAAGGGTATTTGTCCGAAGAGGTCCATGGCATAGTAATAATAAATGGCCCGCAAGGCCCGCAACTCATCTACATATTTCTTGTAATCGGGCCGCTGTGAGATCATAGGCGTCAGCTTATCAATGGAAGAATTGCAGAGACCGATGATCTTATATATGTTCTTCCAGTTGTCGTTATAGGTATTGACCGACGATGCGAAGTTATGTAAGAAGAAATTCTGCCACTTTCCACCATCAACCCAGTCGCCTTGCCGGCCCGGAAGGATTGCTTCGTCGGAGGTAAATTCCTGTAAACAATGGATAGCATCGGTTCCCCCGTAGATACCATCACCTATTGCAGCGTAAACATTGGCTACCGAATTGACGTAAGTGAGGGTAGAATTGCCAAAAGCTTCGCTTTCATTGAACTTGCTTTTAGGACTTTCGTCCAAAGAACAGCTGGCAAGAAGAGCCGTTGAAAGCAAGGATGCAATAAAAATATAATGTTTCATAATTGTATTCACTTTTAAGTTTGACATTTAGAATGTGACGCTTACATTGAAAGAGAAGGTGCGTGAGAGCGGATAAAGGCGTTTATCGTCTACACCGATGGTGCCATAAGTGGTCCTTCCCTCGTCGACGCGTACCAAAGAGGTCGAGTTGATGAGCGGAGAGAGTCCTTTATAGCCGGTGAACATATACACATTGTTGACCGATAACCCTAAGTGCAGGCTCTGAATCCAGTTGGCTTTGAGCTGCTTTTTGCCAAATGTGTAGCCCAAGGTGACGTATTCAAAGTTCCCATAATCGCCTTTTTCCAACCAATAATCGGAGATTTGAATATCCTTGATTCCCTTTTGGGGAGCCTCGGCCAGCACGTTATAGGTAGGAAAGTTGTTCATGTTGCTGTATGTCATACCTGTTCCGTTATAGATTTTATGCCCGAACGCACCGTTGAACTGCATCGTCAGGTCCCAATTCTTATACTTAAACGTGAAGTCCCAGCCCAAATAAGCCTTCGGAATGGCCTGTCCGCAGACCTTCCTATCACCGGAATCTCCGGTATCTATTGTTTTATTGTGGTCGAGATCGGAGATAACATACTGTCCATTGGCGTTGATTCCCTCGCAATGAGGCAGATAGAAGACGCCGACGGGCTGTCCTTCGATGAGATAACTAACGCCGGTGTTCTGTGTCAAGCCTGCCGCATTGATGTTTGCCACGGCAATATGCTCGCTTGTTGTAAGTAGTTGCCCTTTATAATAGCCGCTCAATGAATTGAGTTTATTCTTTTGGAAGCTGAGATTCAGACCAGAGTTGAAGGTAAAGTCCTTTGAACGGACAATATCCCCTCGGATACCGATTTCAAATCCCATGTTGGTCATCTTTCCCATATTGGCCAACAAGGTGTTATATGTGAAAGGAGGCACGGGAACCGTGTAGAGATAGAGCAGGTCTTTGGTTGTGGAAGTGTACCAATCAAGCGTCACGTTCAGTCTGTTTTTGAAGGCACTGAAGTCCACGCCCACGTCGAAGGTCTGCTTTACTTCCCATTTCAAATCGGGATTGTCGTTACTCAGTATTGCATAAGTGGTTGATTTGGCACCGTTAACGGTTGTAACACCGTTCGGACCATAGAGTTCTAACGACTGATAAGGCTCGATAACGTCCTGATTACCAGTCACACCGTAGCCCATTCTGACCTTGAGATTGTCTATCCATTTGGCATTTTTCATGAAGTTCTCTTGCGAAACGACCCACGCAACAGATGCCGAAGGGAACCAACCCCACTTATGTCCTTTGCCGAGTTTTGACGAACCGTCGGTCCTTAAGTTCACCGTTGCGATGTATTTGTCGGCAAACATGTAGTTGAGGCGGGCCATATAGGACATCAATTTATATTCTTTCGCCTCCGAAGTCACGTCGCCCCACGACACATTCGCCCCGGATTGCATGTTGTTGTAGCCGAAATAGTTGGTATCAAACTTGAAAGCCTGCCCCATGTTCTCGAAACTCTTGTATTGTTGCCCCTCCATCAAGGCCAAAGCATCGATATGATGCTTACCAAAGTCCTTCGTATAAGTGAGCTGGAGATTGCCCATGAGGTCCGTACGTTTGATGTTCTTGATGTATGCCCAGCCGTTTCCGTTGATACGTCCCTGTTGAATGTCGTTGGGAACATAGCGTTTGTGGTCGAGGTTCAGCCTTGTATAACTGCCAAATGCGCTAAGGAACAAGCCATCCAAGAGCGTATAGGTTACTTTTCCATGCACATTGAGCGAGCCCACATCATAACGGTCCGTCACTTCCAGCTGTCCCATAGGGTTATATATCTCATTTGCGAGTCTGTCCTCGTCCCATTCGCCCGTATTTTTGTTCTTGTAAGTGGGGTAAGTGGGGTTATATGCCGCTGCAGAATAGAACATTTTCTGCGGATCATACTGCATCTTGCCGTCACGTTCACTACCGAAGATGCCCAATTCGAGCTTCAATCGCTTGTTGAAAGCATATTGCATGGCATCGAGTTTGGCTGTATAGTTCTTCATATCCGAGTTCTTGAGGGCTCCTTCACGCTGAATGAAACCCAAACTTGCACGATAATTGCCGGTATCATTGCCCGAAGAGAACGATACATTGTGGTTTTGAGTAAGCCCCACAGACCGTTCTATCTCGTCGAACCAGTTGGAGTTTCCGCCCAAATCGGTGAAGGCAATGCCCAAACGGGTTGCCGTTGCACGATAATCTGCAGCATTCAGCATCTTCAGATTCTTGTAAACGGTGTTCACACCAAAGGTTCCACTATAGTTAATGCTCGAAAATCCGTTCCTTCCCTTGGTCGTTGTCACCACAATAACGCCTGCAGCACCACGCGATCCATACTGGGCTGTCTCGGAAGCATCTTTCAATATGGTCATCGACTCAATGTCTCCGGGTTGCAAGGCATTGAACATTGTCATGTCGGCAAACACACCATCAATGATGACGAGTGGGTCGTTGCCTCCCGATAACGACGAGGTTCCACGCACACGTATGCTGGTTGTCCCCATCGGGTCGCCTCCGTTCTGACTGATAACGACGCCGCTCACCTTACCTTTCAGCGCATCCGACGCCGATGTCACCACGCCTTTATTCATGTCGGCCTTGCCAATGCGGTCGATTGCGCCCGAAACCGTACGCTTGGTTCCCACAGCATAGCCCACGACAACAATCTCGTCGAGTTGCTGATGGTCCATTTCAAGAGAGACATTGACCGTGGTTTGATGCCCAACGGCCACCTCTTTGTTCCTATATCCGATATAGGAAAAGACCAACGTGGCGTTGTTTTTCACGTCGGAGAGCACATAATGGCCGTTAATATCGGTGACGGTACCGCCTTGAACGCCCTTCACTTGCACCGTGGCCCCTATCAATGGCTCACCCGAAGCATCTTTAACACTTCCTTGAACGACAGACTGTGCATGCGAATAAGCAGCACAAACGATGCTGAAAAGCAACAGCAACGTGCGTCTTGCAATGTTTTTACTGTTCATGAAAATTAAATTTAGATTGGTTTAATAGTATTTAGATTGACAGATAAGTCTTACATGGATTTCCTATAGCCCGGAGTTGCGCTTGTGAAGTGCCTGACAGGTGTTCATATTAACATGGTTTGACTGCATCAAATATACAATTCTAAGAAACACTATCATACATTAAAAGACGAAAATTAACACTATTTAGTGCAAAGGTGTGCAAAAAACGAAGGCTGAAAAGCCGCAGATTAGTCTGTCTCCCTGCCTTAGACAGCGTCAATTCTCCACATATTGAAGGCCACAAACAACAAACCGACGACACGGGAATAACCGCATCGCGCCGCACAGCACATCACGCTGTTTGATAATTGTATGCATTCGGAAACTTTGTTTCAGTCCTATTGTCGCGCAATACGGGTGAGATTGCACGGCGAAGTGGTCGGGTTAGAAATGCAGGGACGCACAGTTCGGGCGTCTGACCAAAGTGAACCGACAAGTATATATACCTGTTTATTGAAGCGGACGAACGAACCGGGCGTTCCTACATGTGCTCAACTGATTCTCGGTGTCGGCCCTATTGACAATCAACAACTTACACATTACGTTCCAATCTCAGCCATTTTACCGTGCAAAAAAGTCGATTCTTTATAACTCTTTGATTATAAGCACTTATAAAATTGGAAAAAGGAAAAGGGTTACGATTTGGTTACTACTCAAATTCCCCGGACTTCCTTGATTTGCTGTCGTTTCAAACAACTCTTGTTATTGATGCAAAGATAAATAAAATGTGCTGTCTGACCAAAGAAAACATTTGTTTTTTCTTATCGGGCAGACTTTTCTGCTGTCATTTCAATGGCTTAATTATCTTGCTGAAATCTTTCTCATCTTCGACAGGAACAAGTTATGCCCTCTATTCGTAGGCTTCATTATCGGCATAACCTATTCCTACCTTTGGTATGGCCGACGAAAAAAGGTAGGGAGCAGTCTGTCGAAAGAGTTTCGGCAAATCTGCTTCCTGCCACATTTCTGTGTATCGGTCATACTTTCTAAGGTACGGATTTCAGCAATACAATTTTCAGTACTTTTCTCTTTCGGCATTTGTCTTTTCTTGGAAGCGGTTGTAAAAGCCGCATTGTTTGTCGTCTGAGAAGTCGGAGCTATTTAGGTGGTGATAAATCCCTCACCCGTTTACCTCCGACACCTTCGACTTGTCTGCCAAAGCCGAAGGAAAAGTACACGCCTGCCTGTCGCAGCAAGCCCGAAAGGCAGACTTCGTACCTTTCCTCTTCCGTCTTTGTCTTC
>ERZ772807.1403-NODE-1403-length-13471-cov-12.039207_pt1 | contig 13471 bp, 16 predicted proteins | sample MGYA00511472_ERZ772807 | MGnify/ENA primary metagenome ERZ772807 (study PRJEB29015, sample SAMEA2737947) | human oral metagenome | biome: human oral; feature: human-associated habitat; material: dental | place: China | collected 2039 ...
CGGCTATGATGGAAGAAATGGAACAAGAAGGATTGGAACTGAATCCACCCGGAGGTGACCCGGAATAAACAAGGTTTGATACATCAGGCTTGTTCTATCATCCGAAAATAGGAGGAGAATAAAGTATGAGACGGATATTTTTAGTTACTTCGATTCTTGCATTGAATATGACATTCTGCCAATGCAAGTCAAATACATCAAAAACCATTGTCGCTGATGTAAAGGATCATAATGAAATTGTGATAAACAATAGCATTATCAAGATGGAAGAATTAAAGGGGATGGGTATAGACAAGAATATCTTGCTCAAACATATAAAACTACAAGAATTAGCTTGGTACGGTGGAGATTTTCGTGACGACCAATCTAAACCAAGGTATGAGCCGACAAAAGAAGATTTTTTATTAACAATCCCCTTTGTTGAACGTTACTTATATTCTCACGGATATAGGCAACCTACAAAGAATGTTTTTCAAGAAAGACTTAAGTATGTATTTAACGTCCAACTTAAGCAAGAGGATAAAAAAACTTACGAATTTATTGCCGGTAGTAAAGATTATGATTTTGCCAATGCCTATTATGCAATAAGTTCAAAGGGCTTTATTACCTACAACTGGCTGCTCCGTGATTTAATAGCTGTTGAAAACGATAAGGTAAGACTGAAACCGGAAGTTCTTAAACTTATCCTGGCACTTAATAATTTTGTTTTTTATGATGACGGGACCGCTTTTAAGTTTCTTGAGTTGTCAAAACATAAAGGAGACGATGACTTTGGAGACTTTTATGATGGAAAAATGATTTTGGAAGATCTTTTTGAGATATATAAATACTTTGGCAGCCAACTATTAAATCAATGGTATTTTCAGAAGACAAAAGGGCGTCGCTTCGCATTTGATAAATATATCTTTGGTCGTAATTCTAGTAGTCAATTGATTGCTCACATGTCTTTAATTGAGACAATTGAAAGAAATACTGATGAAAAAGGTACATATATTGATAATCTGGGAAGCTATGTATTCGGAATCTTACAAGATGAATCAGATGTAAATCATAGTAATTACAAACATTACAGCCTTGAGGACAAGGCACGAATGTTTTGTTATTTTGCTAATTCGGAGTATAAAATGCGCAAGAAATACTATCCGGGTGAATTGGATTACAAGGGTGGTGATTTCGGACGAACATCATGGACATATGTTATTATGACCAACTGCGAGCCGGTTTACGAAGAAGCAAAGAAACATAATTATTTCGGAATCAGTAAGCCGGCTATGATGGAAGAAATGGAACAAGAAGGATTGGAACTGAATCCACCCGGAGGCGATCCTGAATAAATAGATTATAGAATTAAATAGTGATAAAGCGTATAATAGGCTCATTCTATATCTTCTACACCATATTATCACCTTGTTATGGGCAAGTTTTACAAGATAATGAATATATAAATAAGGAGCTAATGAATAAACAAGGTTTAATGCAGACCTCTATTTTAAAGGAATATGCATGTCGATTCTATTGGCATGCAGCTAATCAGCAAGGCTTTTATGGTAACCAGTATGTTAGAACAATTCGGTTATCAAAAGCAGGAAGTTCAATTACAAAATGGACGGGATCTATTGGAAAAATTTTAAATGCAGGTCAAATAGTAATTGGTGGTTATACAGACTATCAAGACTATACGAACTATGGCTATACGAATGGCTATAATACTGTTAGAGCTACAGCAGATGTTGCAAGCGGATGGGCTGGTGCAGCAGCTGGAGCTTCATGGGGTGCAGATATAGGGGCTTGTATAGGAGCATCTCTCGGAATTGGAGGTATAATAGGGGGTAGCATCATCGGCGGTGCAATCGGTGGTGTTGCAGGTTCTTTCGGTGCAAGTTGGATAGGAACAGGCGCTGTGGATGGCTTATATGGAAGATAAACGTTTTATACGGTATGAATAGAAGTAGGTTTGCATATTTTTTAAATGCAGTACATTACTGTATATGGTTAGATGATATAAAGTTAGGAGTCTTTTTAAGAAAGTTCTCAAGTGCTTTTATTTCCCTTGTGCTTACAATCTGTTTCACAAAGAAATTCAAAAGGAGACAGGAGGAACGCATGGCAAAAATACAAAAAATAATGAATAAGTTTTACTATGATAAAGAAGTGGGCTACCATATCGGTTGGGCACACCATTGGTTTGGATATTTTTATTCGTGTTATTCTGGAGTATTATCGTTTATTATATTTGGAATTATATTACATTTTTGGGGAATGATAAATCGGTTTGTAATTTTATTCTTCATAGGCATCCCCATATTTATATGTTTCATACCTGCAGACAAAGCCGTCTTTTCAAATGATATTTACCTGAAATATTTCAAAGAATTTGAGAAAGAGGATGAACAATGGCATAAAAAGTGGAAACGAAGAACATGGCTATTTTGTATAGGAGGGTGCCTTATGACAATAGTGGGTGTCGCTTGTATGTGGGTAGTACTATTAATGTGAAGCCTTCGAAAACTGTCTTTAATATATGAATTATTCATGTATCGATTTCAAAACCAATGTAGGAAACTTGGGAAATGATAAAATTGTGTTGGTTATCCCAAATGGATCGGGCGTTTGTACTACCTCCGTGCATGCTTCTTATTGTGTTGTTAATCCTGAATAAAGCCGATGTTTATGCTGCCACGGTGCATATCTCCCGATATCGCTTTGCCGCAAAGTTAGCCGTTTTCAGTTGAAAATTGTTATTATTTATAGCAATGACAGTTGAAAATCTATTCGTTTTTTCGATGCGGAGACGCTACCATTAAGGCATAAAATCAAAATACAAAGATTGCACTTAAATAAGCCCAAGGCTCGAGCAAATAACATAAGTAATATTTATAAGAATGTATCCTACAGTTAATATTTTTTCTCTTCGTATTTTTTGATGTCTAACCTGCCACAAAAAATAGATTTCTATGCATGTAAGTAGGACTACTATCCACAAAAGTATTCCACGAAAATGCATAACCTTGAAATGCTTACTGATGGAGATAACAAGGAAGATGATTATGTTAAGCAATGACAATGCGTAATAGTTCATGTTATATATATTCTAATTAAAATTCTTGTTTAATATAAAAATTAAAATGGAGCCTCTGCAATTTTTATATTGAGAATGATATCATGAAATTTTTATTGGACAATGCAAAAATAGAATTTTTAATTTTAATTTCAAACAAAAAAGAGGCTATTTTTTATTGATTTTGCAAAAATAACAAACAAAATCATACCATTATAATTTTTGTTCTTTAAATTTTTCTTGTTATTTTTGTAAACTGAACTACTCCACTTTCACATCATCATAGGCCGCATCGCGTGCAAACATCTTCACAACATAAGGGCAGACGGCACGCAGTTTCCTTTGATGGAGACGCGCATAGCGTGCCACTTCGTCTAACAACATTTTTGCAATGCCTTTTCCTTGATGGGCTGGTGCTACAACAGTGTGTGTAATTGCCATCACATCACCTTGCCACTCATAGTCAATATAGCCATAGTTTTCATGGTTTGCGCTAATGAAAAAGCGGCCCCCTTGTGGTGTCTCCTCGTGTCTGAACGTCATATTCTTTTTTGTTTGATAATCATTACCTATCTGTTTTGCAACGCCTGCTTCCACTTTAGTGTTGAAAACGCGTTATCATTTGGGACAAAGGTAGGAAAAGTTCCCTTTCATCAAGCCTTTTTATCGTAGAAATGTGAAACAAGAATGAAATTTATTTCGTACTTTTGCAACATGGACAACAAAGAGGCCACCCTACAGTTAGGAACACAACCCGTTGGAAAATTATTGCTACAATACGCGTTACCCGCTATTGTAGCCATGACGGCTGCATCGCTTTACAACATTGTGGACAGCGTTTTTATTGGCCAACGTTTAGGTCCTTTAGCCATCTCGGGCTTGGCCATCACCTTTCCTTTTATGAATTTGGCCAGTGCCTTTGGTGCAGCGGTAGGCATAGGTGCCGCCACTTCCATCTCGGTGAAATTGGGACAAAAAGACTATGCCACGGCAGAAAACATCTTAGGGAACACCATCACCTTGAACTTGATTATTGGCATTGCATTTTCGATTGTCACACTTTTATTTCTCGACCCCATACTTTTGTTCTTCGGAGCAAGCCACGCCACGTTGCCTTTTGCACGTGACTACATGGTGATTATCTTAGCGGGTAACGTATTTTCGCACATGTATTTTGGCATGAATGCCATCCTTCGTGCAGCAAGTAAGCCCCGTTTAGCAATGTTTGCCACCATCTTCACCGTGCTGATGAACACGCTGCTCGACTACATCTTTATCATTCTTTTTGACTGGGGCATCGCCGGAGCAGCCTATGCCACGATATTGGCACAGATTATTGCGTTGGGGTGGCAGATGAAAGTGTTTAGCAACCCCAAGGAGTTGCTGCACTTGAAGCGCGGTATCTATAGGCTACGCCGCGACTTAGTGAAGAATATCATCAGCATAGGCATCTCGCCGTTTGCGATGAATGTGTGTGCTACCGTGGTGGTTATCTTCATCAACTTGCAGTTGGTGCATTATGGCAACGACCTCGATGTGGGTGCATTCGGGATCGCCAACCGCATCATTATCATTTTTGCGATGCTCGTAATGGGTGTGACACAAGGCATGCAACCGATTGCAGGATATAATTATGGTGCGCAGAAGTTAGATAGAATGTTGCGTGTGGTGAAGCTATCGATGGTTGTAGCTACCGCCATTATGACCGCAGGATGGCTCATTGCCATGTTTGTTCCCTATTATTGTGCACGCGCATTCACAAAAGACCCCACACTCATTCAATTGGGCATCAAGGCCATTCGTCTCGCCATGTTGGTTTATCCCATCGTGGGCTGCCAGATGGTCATCACAAACTTTTTCCAAAGTATTGGCAAAGTGAAGGTGAGCATCTTTCTCTCTTTGTCCAGACAATTATTGATTTTACTTCCTTGTTTGGCCATTCTACCCCTGTTTTATCATGTAGATGGCGTGTGGTATGCCATGCCGACGAGCGATTTTATTTCAACCGTTATCGCTGCATGGATGATGAAACATTATATGAAAAAATTCCAACAACAACAGTTACAATAAACACATGGAGAACAAGAACATCATCCTGAACATTGGAAGGCAGATTGGGAGCGGTGGACACATCATCGCAACACAACTCGCTACTTGCTTTGGTTATCAACTCTACGACCGCGAGTTGCTCAACTTAGCTGCCAAAGAAAGTGGATTTAGCGAGAAGTTTTTTGAACAGAACGACGAGAAGACGGGCTTTTTCCGCACGCTGTTCCACGCTAACGTGCCGCTCATTGGCGAGAACAACTTCTATAAAAACGACCTGTCTCAAGAGAGCTTATATCAGTTTCAAAGCGATGCGATTTTAAAAGCCGCAGCCGAAGGCAACTGCATTTTTGTGGGAAGGACCGCTGATTACATCCTCCGCGAGCACAAAAACAGGCTCGATATCTTTGTGACAGCCGACCTCAACGACCGCATAGCACGCGTGATGGAGCGCAGAAATTGCAACGAAGAAGCGGCACACAAGTTTATTACGGCGAAAGAAGAGGCTCGCGCCACCTATTATAATTACTACACCGGTAAGCGATGGGGCGCGGCCAACAGCTACGATCTCTGCGTGAACAGTAGCCGATTGGGTTTAGAGGAGACGGCAAACTTCATTGCAGCCTTCGTTCGACAACGCTTCAACCTATGAAGAAAATCGGCATCATCAGTGACACACACGCTTATTGGGACGACAAATATGAGCAATACCTATGCGAATGTGACGAGATTTGGCATGCAGGTGACATCGGCTCTCTGGCGTTATGCAATCGCTTCGAGGCGATGGGGCCGCAGTTCAGAGCGGTCTATGGGAACGTTGATGGATATGATATTCGCGCTCGCTACCCTGAAGTTCTACGCTTCAAATGTGAGGAGGTTGACGTGCTGATGAAACATATTGGCGGCTATCCCGGGCGTTATGACAGTAGCATTCGACAGACTATATACGCCAATCCGCCGCAGCTTTTCATCTCAGGACATTCGCATATCTTAAAGGTGATGTCGGACAAAAACCTCCATCTGCTCCACATCAATCCCGGTGCGGCAGGCTTGCAGGGCTGGCATCAGCAACGCACACTCGTGAGGCTCACCATCAACGGCAATAAGTTTGATGATTGCGAAGTGATTACATTAGGAACAAAACAAATTAAATGATAGTTTATGAAAACGTATCTTGTAACAGGAGCTGCCGGCTTTATCGGCGCTAATTTTGTGAAGTATTTGCTTCATAAGAAGTATAAAAACGATGAAAACGTGAAGGTCGTGGTGCTTGATGCTTTGACCTACGCCGGAAATCTCGGTACAATTAAAGACGATATCGACGGTAAACGCTGTGTTTTCGTGAAGGGAGACATCCGCGACAGCCAACTCGTCGAACAACTCTTTGCAGAACACGACATCGACCTCGTGGTTAACTTTGCCGCCGAGAGTCATGTTGATCGCAGCATCGAAGACCCACAACTTTTCTTAAGCGTTAACATCTTAGGCACGCAGAACTTGTTAGATGCGGCAAAGAAAAGCTGGATGACGGGAAAGGATGAGCAAGGTTATCCTACGTTTAAGGCCGGGAAGCGCTATCATCAAGTATCTACCGACGAGGTTTACGGTTCGCTGGGCGCCGAAGGTTACTTTACAGAGCGCACGCCGCTATGTCCACACAGCCCATACAGCGCGAGCAAGGCCAGCGCCGATATGATTGTCAAGGCTTATCACGATACCTATCATTTGCCCACAACGATTACGCGCTGTTCCAACAACTACGGCCCCTACCACTTTCCGGAGAAGCTCATTCCGCTGATGATCAACAATATCTTAGAGGGGAAGCCGCTCCCTGTCTACGGGCAAGGTCTAAACGTGCGCGATTGGCTCTATGTCGAAGACCATTGCAAGGCGATTGACTTAGTTGTGCGCGAGGGACGCGATGGCGAAGTGTATAATGTTGGCGGACACAACGAGATGACGAATATCGACATCGTGAAACTCACCATCGAAACCATCCGCAACATGATGGCAACGCGGAAAGAACTTCGCGCGGTGTTGCGCAAACAAGTTAAGGATGCGCAAGGCGATATCGACATCAGTTGGATTAATAATGACCTCATTACTTACGTTGCCGATCGATTGGGACACGACCAACGCTATGCGATTGACCCAACAAAAATCAAGCAAGAGCTTGGTTGGTATCCGGAAACGAAGTTCGCCGATGGTATCGTGAAAACCATTGAGTGGAATCTTGCTCATCAAGACTGGATCAAGGAAGTTACCTCGGGGGATTATCAACGCTACTACGAGGAAATGTACGGAAAGAAATAGAAACAACAAAAAGGTGTCTATCGCAAGCAACTTCCTGCATAGACACCTCTACTAACCTCAAACCGCAACAACAATGAAAAAGATTATGCTATTAGGGTCGGGTGAATTAGGCAAAGAATTCACCATCGCGGCCAAGCGGGCGGGCCTCTATGTCGTGGCCTGCGACAAATATCCCTTTGCGCCAGCCATGCAAGTGGCCGATACGTGCGAAATATTCAATATGCTCGATGGCGCAACCTTGGCGCAGGTCGTCGACAAGCATAAACCCGACATCATTGTCCCCGAGATTGAAGCCATCCGAACCGAGAGACTCTTCGATTTCGAAAAGCAGGGCATCCAGGTGGTTCCGTCGGCACGCGCAGCCAACTTTACGATGAACCGCAGAGCCATTCGCGACTTAGCATCGCGCGAACTGGGCATCCGCACAGCCAAGTATCACTATGCCAAGACATTTTCCGAGTTTAAAGTCGCTGCCGAAGACATTGGATTCCCATGCGTCGTTAAGCCACTCATGAGTTCAAGCGGTCACGGACAAAGTTACGTGCATAACGAAGCTGAATTAGAACAGGCTTTCCATGATGCCATGGAGGAAGGACGTGGCGATGTGAAGGAAGTGATTATCGAAGAGTTTATCGACTTCGATTCCGAGTTTACTTTGCTCACCGTCACCCAGAAACATGGTCAAACGCTCTTTTGTCCCCCTATCGGACACACGCAACAAGGTGGCGATTACCGTGAAAGCTGGCAACCCTATGCGATTGACGCTTGCGCGCTAAAGCAAGCCGAAGCCATGGCCGGAAAGGTGACCGAGGCACTCACCGGCTACGGCATCTGGGGTGTAGAGTTCTTTAAGACCAAGCGCGGAGAGATCATCTTCTCCGAACTTAGCCCACGTCCTCACGACACAGGCATGGTGACACTCGGCCACACCACCAATCTCAGCGAATTTGAATTGCATCTCAGAGCCATCATGGGATGGCCCATTCCCGCCATCCATCTGGAGCATTGCGGCTGCAGTGCGGTGGTCTTAGCAAAGAAGACGACCGACAGCGCGCCCGAATATCACCTCGACACAGCCCTCAGCGAGGACAGAACGCGCGTGAGAATCTTCGGAAAACCCACGCAGCACGTTGGCCGCCGCATGGGGATTGTGCTCTGCTATGACGAAGTGGGGAGCGACATCGATGCGCTAAGGAGCAAAGCCAAGCGCCTCGCCCAAACCATCATTCCGTAGACCTCCGCAACGAAAATGAACCCCGTAACCCCGCAAGAGATGCGTGGCGCAAACGAAGCCCCACGCATCTATTTCAATAAGATTGCCGACGAACGCGGCAATCTTTTTGTCGCTGAAGTGGCGAAACAACTCCCCTTCGTCATTCAGCGCGTCTTCTTCATCAACCATGTGCCCGCAAATGCCACGCGTGGCGGCCATGCCCATTTGCAATGCAGCGAAGTGGTTGTGCCCATTTGCGGCTCGTTTGTGGTGACCTTAGACGATGGCACGCAACGTTGCGACTACGTGCTGAACCGCCCCCAACAAGGCTTGCTCATCGAAAAAGGAACATGGAGCCAACTCACCCACTTCTCGCCCGACGCCATCTGCCTTGTGCTGGCCGAAGACCTCTATAATACCGATGGCTACATCAACGATTATACCGACTTTAAGGCCTATCGACAATGTTCGAAGTAAAAGTCTATCAGCCCAGCCAAGCCGCCGAGTGGGATGCCTTTGTGCACACGGCTAAAAACGGTCTTTTCTTGTTTCTTCGTCCTTACATGGACTATCACAAGCAACGTTTCACCGATCATTCTCTCATGGTTTATCGCCGCAACCAGCTCTATGCAGTGCTCCCTGGCCATGCCGTGGGACGCACGTTTTATTCCCATCAGGGACTCACTTTCGGTGGACTGCTTTTGCAACCTTCGGCCACGTGCGCGGCTGTCGTCGATGTGTTCACACAAATTCTGGCTCATCTAAAAGCTTGCGGCTTTCAGAAAATGGTCTATAAACCTGCGCCATGGCCTTTCCACAGCCTTCCCACCGAAGAAGACCTTTATGCCATCTTTCGCGCGGCACATCCACAACTCGTTACTCGCGAGGCCTCTACCGTCATCAACTTGCAACAGCCTCTCGCCTGGCGGAAAGACCGTCGCACGGGAGTTCGCAAGGCCACAGCCGAGGGGATTATTGTTGAAGAAAGCCAGCGCTGGGAAGATTTTTGGCTGCTACTCACCGAAAACCTGCAACAACGCCACCACACTCTGCCGACACACACCATAGAAGAGATGCGCTTGCTGCACGCACGGTTTCCACAAAACATTCAACTCTTTATCGCACGACAAACTGCAACGCTACTTGCCGGCGCTGTCGTCTACGACTATGGCGCCACTGTGCACACACAATATCTTGCCACGAGCAAGCTTGGTCGACAGCGGCACGCCCTTGATGCGCTGCTGCACAAGCTGATTACCGAACGTTATGCGCATCGCGGCTATTTTGACTTTGGCAAATCAACCGAGCACGATGGCCGCTACCTCAATACAAACTTAATTTACCAAAAGGAAGGTTTTGGCGGACGAACGGTCTGCTGCGACACCTATGAATGGACACTATGAACATTGAATATCTTCCCTTGCACCAACTCAATGCACGCTTCCGCGACACTATCAACCATGCCACCCGGCAGCTTCTAAGCAGCGGGCGTTATCTTAAAGGTGATGCCACAGCGCAATTCGAAAAAGCCTATGCCCGCTACATCGGCACGCAACATTGCGTGGGTTGCGGCAATGGCTTCGACGCTTTGCAGCTCATCTTCCGCGCTTATATCGAATTGGGAAGGCTGCAACCGGGCGACGAAGTGCTTGTGCCAGCCAACACATTCATCGCCTCAATCCTCGCCATCACCGAGAACCAGCTCACACCCGTGTTGATTGAACCGCGCATGACCGATATGCAAATCGATGACAGCTTGCTCGAGCGCGCCATCACGTCGCGCACACGCGCAATTTTGTTGGTGCATCTCTATGGCATTTGTGCTTATACCGACACCATCAAGCAACTTTGCGACAAGCATCAGCTGCTGCTCATCGAGGACAATGCGCAAGGCCACGGCCTATTGTTCCGCGGCCAACACACGGGCAGCCTCGGCAATGCCGCTGCGCACAGTTTCTATCCCGGTAAGAACCTCGGCGCGCTGGGCGATGCAGGTGCCGTCACCACCAACGATGAGCGATTAGCGCTTGCGGTGCGCAGCATAGCCAATTATGGGGAGCGAACGCGCTATGCGAATGACTATCGCGGCCTTAATAGCCGCATGGATGAATGGCAAGCGGCCATTCTCTTAGATAAATTGCAACAGCTTGACGCCGACAATGCACTCCGCAAAGAGGTCGCACAGCAGTATCAAGCCCATATCAATCACCCGCAAATCATTTTCTTGCCTGCGCTAAACTCAGTCTATCATGTTTTCCCTATTTTCTGCACACAACGCGATGAGTTACAACGCTATCTTAAGGAAAACGGCATTGAAACTCACATTCACTACCCCATTCCACCCCATAAGCAACGCTGCTTCTCGGCATGGAATAGCCTCTGCTTGCCGATTACAGAGCGCATTGCACAAACGGAACTGAGCTTGCCCTGTCATCCGTTCATGACCGAAGAAATGACGCTTACTGTTGCCGAAGTACTCAATCGGTTTTCACCGTCGCGCTAAAAAATCCAGCCGTTTTATTTGTCGTTCTTCGTAAAAGTTTATACCTTTGCGCCCATGAACGTAAAGTCGGTTACATATAGCATACAGACGTTGCAAAGAAATTCAAAATTCTTTGCATCTTTTTATGCCATTTATTTGGTCAATCCAAATAAATGTGTAACACACACACACACATTCTAACGTCCGCTCCTACGCGCGCGTAATATACAACATAAACACTTACAAACAAAGGGTGTGCAAGAAGTTTTTTATAAACTTTTTGCATGCCCTTTTTTGTGTGCAAAAATGAACGAAAAAGCAAGAAAACAATAGTAGTAAATAATTATAAAACGGCAAATTAAAAATGAAACAAGAAGTATTTGAAAAAGAACAGCGGAAATATGTAGCACCCTGGTGCGAAGTTATCCAAGTAGAGAGTACGGGTTTTTTATGTGGAGTATCTGTCGGATTAAAAAAGTCAGAATCGACAGATGACGATTGGGATGCCGATCAAGATATTGACGGTGGCGAAGCAGAGTTATAGTATAAACAAATGAAGATGAAAACAAATATAAAATTTTTCAGCGTAGCAGTGCTTGCGTTAGGTGGAATGTTGCTTAATGCTTGCAGTACAACTGATGATTTCGATGTGCAAAGCAACAAGATGATAGACGTGAGTCGTTTGCAATTCTCACTTACAGACGAACCCTTTAGTAGCGACAATTCTACAAGGACACGAACAAGCGAAACTCCCGTGACGCAAACGATTGACTTAGGTAACGGCCTCACTGCTGAGGTGAGCATAGAATGCGACAGCGCCGAACAGACGGCAACACGTGCCGGCATACCATTGAGTAATGGCAAATATTACATCTATGCCGTGGGTAACGATGGCAAACGCATTAAAGGTGCAGACAAATTGCTCAGTGGAAAGTTGTCGGGTGGTGTGTTTAAACCCGATAATTTCTCCACGCTTGTATTGCCTGCAGGTACCTACACTTTTGTGTGCTACAATGAATATGTAAACGACGACGGCGACAAGCTCACTTTCACTGATGATCAGCGGGCACGCGTGGGCGTAACAACGCAAACACTCACCCCGTCGCCCGCCGCACAAGAGGTGGCTTTTGCCATGAAACGTCAAGTGGCACGCGTGCGGTTTAAAATTGCGGCCTATACCAAAGCAACCACAGGCGTGAAGGCTAAACTCATCTCAACGGCCAATCAACCCACCTCGGTCAGTTACACCGATTTAATCAGCAATCCTCAAACCGTCACTTCAGCAGCTATCAATGCAGTCTGTACTTTCCCTGCCACCTCGTCGACAAGAAACAATCTCTGCGGCTTCGACTTTATCACACCTTATGCCTATTACATGGCTGGCACTGATGGTGCAAAACTCAAAGTGAGCTTCTCGGCCGGCACAATTTACCAAAAAAGCATCGCAGGCAAGGATTTCCCCCTCAATCATTTAGGCAAACTCGTGGGGAACGCCTCCTACACGGTGCGCATCAAGTTCACCACTTTTCCACTCTATCTCTTTCACGATGGCACTTGTGGGCTTTATGAAGAACGGGACACGCGAACCGCTATCGGATTGGTTATAAACGAAAAAACAGCCAATAAAATGGGTAAGGCCGTGGGATTAGAAATAGTTAAAAAAGATTTTGGGGGAGGAGTTTATGGTGTTTATAAATGGGAAGATGAAACCAAAACATTGCCCTCAACACCCGACCACCTCAATACCACAGTTTATAATGGTGTGCACGATGGACAGAACGATATGAACGGCTACAACTGGACATGGGATGCCAACAGCACGAAAGACCATGTGGTGCGCGGCGACGCGGAAGAAAAATATCCTGCGTTCTATGGAGCAGGTCATTATAAACCCAGCAACGTCACCGTGACAGGTAATATCGACAAATGGTATATTCCTGCTGCAGGAGAAGTGATGGAACTGTTCCGCCGATTTGGCACCGTCACCGTACCGGCTAATGAACCTTGGCGTGGCTATTGCTATATGGCGCAAACGGATATCGACAAAATGCTCGCAGCCTTCACGAAAGCAAACAGTGACCTACACCCTGAACAATATTTTTTATGGACGAGCACAGTCTGTGATGCTGCAAATACAGGTATGTTTGGTCCCTATTTACCTGTTAGCTTCAGCATCAACGGTAATGGTCCTGGGCAGGTTTGGTGGCCTACATTCTCAAAGACAGGTGCTAACTTTTATATTCTGCCCTTCGTTCATTTCTAAATGATGAACGATTTTGCAGGAACGCGACGGCCGTCAAGCGTGGTAGTGGCCGTGCCTGTGTGCCGGCCAGCGCGCCCCACAAGGGCGCATCCATCG
>ERZ772807.1406-NODE-1406-length-13458-cov-10.287025_pt1 | contig 13458 bp, 9 predicted proteins | sample MGYA00511472_ERZ772807 | MGnify/ENA primary metagenome ERZ772807 (study PRJEB29015, sample SAMEA2737947) | human oral metagenome | biome: human oral; feature: human-associated habitat; material: dental | place: China | collected 2039 ...
TCGTCGCCTCCGGGGCATCGTGCAGGTGCCTCATCGTGACGACCTTCGGTCGCCCAGGCTACCTCTCACGGGGCATGGAGGCAGGGGCGGCGGGCTTCATCGTCAAGGACACCCCGCCCGAGGCGCTGGCTGAGGCGATTCGCAAGGTCCATGCCGGCCTGCGGGTCATCGACCCCGAGCTCGCCCAGGAGTCGGTCCTGCTCGGGCCGAACCCTCTGACCGAGCGGGAGAAGGAGGTTCTGCTGGCAGCGGCCACGGGCGCGGACGCCCGAGAGATCGCAACGCGGCTGCGCCTGGGCGAGGGCACGGTGCGCAACTACCTGTCCTCGGCTATCGCCAAGACCCACGCCCGCAACCGCACCGAGGCGGCCCGCACCGCCGAGACCAACGGCTGGCTATAGCCCGGTCACTTCCAAACCGTCGACATCGCGACGAAGAGGTAAGGGATGAAGAGCTCATCACAGCGGCATGAACTGATCCGACGAGAACCGATCTTCCACCACCCGGAGCTGATCTGGGACGCCGGCTCCTTCGATGAGCAGATCGCGGAGGACTTCAACGAGATCGGCGCCTCGGGACGACGTTACAGCCGCAGCGAGGTCAAGGAGATCGTCCTGGGACGCTTGGAGGGAGCTCATGCGGACTCCCTCGCCGATGGATACAGAATCGAGGAGGCGGAGTCCCGCATCCTTGCCGACGACGTCGTCCAGGTCCTCTACACCTTATGTACGCCGAGTCGCGTCACCCGCAGATCCACGCTCTACCGTCGCCGGGGCTCGATCTGGCAAGCGGTATTCCACCAGGGCACCGTCATCGAGGGTGCGACTGCCCTGTCTCCTGACGACTGACCCGCCTCCGGAGGATCCGATGACGTCCGAGCCCGCGGCTCGGTTCCCAGGCTCCGCGGGCCGTTGAGCCTACAGCCCGAGGTGGCGGCGCAGGTCCTCGGGCAGGGCGCCCATGGCATCGGCGACGTCGTCACCCGAGGGCTGCGCACCGGTCTGAGCCTGCTGCTGGGCCTGGGGCATGATCCCGTAGCCGGAGGCGCCGGCCTGGCCGCCGCCGAGCCCGAAGGAGGAGCCGGCTGCTGGCGCGGCGCTCTGCCCGGCCTCGATCTTGGCCTGCTTGGCGGCTGCGGCCTCCTTGGCCTGACGGGCGGCCTTGGCGGGGTTGCCGCTGCGGCCCTTCTTACCGCCCTTGCCGCGCTTGGCCTTGGGGGCCTGACGGGCCTTGGAGTGCTTGCCCATGCCGGGCAGCGACCCCATGCCGGGCATGGGACCGCCCTCGCCGGGTCCGCCCATGCCTCCGCCGGAGGCCATGGCCTCCATCATCTTCTTGGCCTGCTCGAAGCGGTCCACCAGCTCATTGACGGCCTGGACGGTGGTGCCCGATCCCTTGGCGATGCGGCTGCGGCGCGAGCCGTTGAGGATGGACAGGTCCTTGCGCTCGGCCGGAGTCATTGAGCACACGATCGCCTCGATGCGGTCGACCTCGCGCTCGTCGAAGTTCTCCAGGGCATCACGCATCTGCCCCATGCCGGGCATCATGCCCAGGAGCTTCTTCATGGAGCCCATCTTGCGGATCTGGCGCAGCTGGCCCAGGAAGTCGTCGAGGGTGAAGGTGCCCTTGGCGAGCTTGGCGGCGGCGTCCTCGGCCTCCTGGCGGTCCAGGGTCCGCTCGGCCTGCTCGATGAGGGTGAGCAGGTCACCCATGTCCAGGATGCGCGAGGCCATGCGGTCGGCGTGGAAGCGCTCGAAGTCGGTCAGGCCCTCACCGGTGGAGGAGAACAGGACCGGGGCGCCGGTGACCCCGCGCACCGACAGGGCGGCGCCGCCGCGGGCGTCGCCGTCGAGCTTGGAGAGCACGACGCCGGTGAAGCCGACGCCATCGCGGAAGGCGACCGAGGTGTTGACGGCGTCCTGGCCGACCATGGCGTCCAGGACGAAGAGGATCTCGTGGGGGGCGACCGCGTCGCGGATGCGGATGGCCTGGTCCATCATCTCGGCGTCCACGCCCAGGCGACCAGCCGTGTCCACGACGACGACGTCGTAGCCGTGAGTGCGCGCCTGCTCGACGCCGGTGCGGGCCACGGCCACGGGGTCGCCCACACCGTTGCCGGGCTCGGGCGCCCACACGTGCACCCCGGCGCGCTCGGCGACGACGCTCAGCTGGGTGACGGCGTTGGGGCGCTGCAGGTCGGAGGCGATCAGGAGGACGCGCTTGCCCTGGTCGCGCAGCCAGCGACCGAGCTTCCCCGCCAGGGTGGTCTTGCCCGCGCCCTGAAGACCGGCGAGCATGATGATCGTGGGACCGCGGTCGGCCCAGTTGATCTCGCGGGACTGTCCGCCCAGGACCTCGATGAGCTCGTCGTTGACGATCTGCACGACCTGCTGGGCGGGATTGAGCGCCTGGGAGCGCACGGCGGCCTTGGCCTTCTCGCGCACGGCCGCGGTGAAGGCGCGGACCACCGGCAGGGCGACGTCGGCCTCCAGAAGGGCGCGGCGGATCTCGGAGACGGTGCCATCGATATCCGCCTCGGTCAGGCGGCCCTTGCCGCGCAGCTGGTTGAAGGAGGCGGTGATGCGATCGGAGAGATTGCCGAACACGCGATGGTCCTTCCTGGCGCCGTCGGGCGCGTTGGTCGGGAGACTTGAGGGCGGATGAAAGAGGAACACCCGTGGCCGTCAGCCATGGCGACTCCGCTGACTGCGACCCAGGATAGCGGCAAGCGGGGCCCGTCCTCTCCCCCGTGCCCGGACCGGGACTGAGCCCACACTCACCGACCGCCCACTACTCGCCGGCTTCGCCCGGTATCTCCTCTCGCGTTCAACAATCCGGCTTTGCCCGCCACAATGCGCTTATTCCACCATCTGCTCACCCCTGAGATATGTCATGAGCAAGTGATGACCGATGGGCCATGGGCCACCGCCGCTGCTGCGCGAGTCTTGAGCCATGAGCACAGCAACGCCTCGGCCCGACCCGGAGCCCTCTGCCCAGGAGGCTCCCCAGACGGACCGTGCAGACGCCGTCCGACTGACCGATCTGCACAAGTCATTCGGTGATGTCACCGCCGTCGACGGTATCGACCTGACCATCCGCCCCGGGGAGGTCGTCGCCCTCCTGGGACCCAACGGCGCGGGCAAGACAACGACGATCGACATGATCCTGGGACTGAGCCGCCCCACCAGCGGCGATGCGAGAGTCTTCGGGACGACTCCGCGCCAGGCGGTCGACCGGGGTCTGGTCGCCGCAGTCATGCAGACCGCAGGCCTCCTGCCCGATATCACCGTGCGTGAGACGGTGGAGCTGACGGCGAGTCTCTTCTCCCATCGGACCGACGCCGAGGAGGCCATGCGTCGCGCCGGCGTCACCGACTTCGCCTCGCGCATCGTCAAGAAGTGCTCCGGGGGCCAGCAGCAGCGCCTGCGCTTCGCCATGGCGCTCGTGAGTGATCCTGCACTGCTCATCCTCGATGAGCCGACCACCGGTATGGACGTCGAGGGGCGCCGCAGCTTCTGGGAGGCCATTCACGCAGACGCCGAGCACGGGCGCACGATCATCTTCGCCACGCACTACCTCGAGGAGGCCGATGCCTTCGCCGACCGGATCATCCTGATGCGTCATGGGCGCATCATCGCCGACGGCACCGCCGCCGAGATCCGCGCCTCCGTGAGCGGGCGGAGCGTACGGGCCACCCTGACCTGCGCTCCCGAGCAGCTGCATGACGCCCTGGCCGATCTGCGGGCCCAAGGCACGGTCTCCGATGTCGAGATCCTGGGCAGCGCGCTCACCCTGAGCTCGACCGACACCGACGCCGTCGCCGCACTTCTCCTCGGCGAGCACCTCGCCAAGGACCTGGAGATCACCAGCCGTGGCCTGGAGGAGGCCTTCGTGGCCCTGACCAGCGATGACACCACCGTTCCTGCTCCGGAAGCATCAGCATGAGCCGTGCTGTCCGCACCAGCCGCACCGTCACTCTCCCATCCACTACCTCAATCGGATCCGCCACTTCCATGTCTTCTTCATCGTCATCCCTGCCCTCGGTCAAGACCTCGCCTATCCGTCGTTTCGATCTCTCGTCCCGCACCACGCCGCCTCTGGGTGGGTTGAGCCTGACTCTCCTGCTCCTCGAGATCCGCCGACGCCTGCGCAACCGTCGGTCCGTCATCTTCTCGGTTCTTCTACCGGTGGCCTTCTTCCTCATGTTCACCACCACTGACTACTCCTCCACGCCCTACGGCAACGGCAACGTCGTGGCGAACATGATGATCGGCATGGCCCTGTATGGCGCACTCATGACCACCACCGGGGCCGGAGCGGCCGTGAGCACCGAGCGGGCCTCGGGCTGGAGCCGACAGCTGCGCCTGACGCCGCTGAAGCCCATCGCCTACATCGCCACCAAGACGATCGTCGGGATGCTCATCAGCGCCCTGGCCATCGGTGCCGTCTACGCCTGCGGCCCCTTGCGTCACGCGCAGATGCCGGCGAAGGTCTGGATCTCCTCGGCACTCATCATCTGGTTCGGTTCCCTGGTCTTCGTCGCCTTCGGCCTGTTCGTCGGCTACCTCCTCCCCTCGGACAACGCCATGCAGGTGGTCGGCCCGCTCATGGCCCTGCTCGCCTTCCTCGGCGGCATGTTCATCCCGTTGACACCGGGCTCCACCATGGATCGCATCGGCAGCCTCACCCCCATGTACGGGCTGCACAACCTGGCGCTGTGGCCCATGGGCGCAGAGAGCTTCTCCTGGTGGTGGGTGGTCAACGTCCTGACCTGGCTCGCGGTCTTCCTGGGCGGTGCCGCCTGGAGGATGGGCCGCGATACTGCTCGGGTCTAGAGCTCCAAGAATGAGTACGATCTCGTCCATGACCGCCCGCGCCCTGTCCCCCGACGAGGCGCGGGCGCGCCGCACCCGCGTTGTGGCGGTCGGCTGGGGGATCGTGTGGGCCGCCTCCATGATTCCGGTCGTCAGGGTGGGGCTGGCCCAAGGATCCAACGGTGGGGTCTGGGGTGCTGTCAGCGCCGTTATCTCCTGCGCATGCCTGTACGCCGCCTGCTCGCTCAGCGTGAGACGGGTGCGCCAGGGCCTGACCTGGCCAGGCCGCCTGAGTCTGTTACTCATCGTCGTCGGCGCGCTCACAGCGATCGGGGCCGCCCTCGGCGTGGGGCCTCAGAGCCTGCAGCTGGTGGTCTTCCTGGCCGTCGTCCTGGCCTTCTCCCTGCCCTGGCAGGCGGCCATCGGCCCCATCGCGATCCTCGCTGGCGCCCTCTTCCTCGTTCCCAGGATGAGTCCCTCCTGGTCCGCAAGTGAAGGCGCCTGGATCGCTCTGCTCGGCGCGGGCGGCGCCTGCGTCTTCGGGCGCTACATCATGGAGCAGCGGCGGGTGGCCCGCGTTCTGGAGCAGCGCACCCACGAGCTGGAGATCAACGAGGAGCGCAACCGCATGGCCCGGGACATGCACGACATCCTGGGGCACTCGCTGACGGTCATCGCTCTGAAGACCGAGCTCGCCACCAGGCTCGTCGATACCGCCCCCGATCAGGCCAGGGCGGAGCTGACCGAGGTTCAGTCCCTGGCACGCTCCGCCTTGGCCGACGTGCGCGCCACCGTCAACAGCTACCGCGAGCTGAGCCTGGCCGGCGAGCTGGCTCGTGCCACGAATGTCCTGACCTCAGCCGGTATCCGCGCCGATTTACCGCTGACCGTCGAGGTCGTCGACCCCGAGCTGCGCGAGCTCTTCGCCTGGGTGGTGCGCGAGGGCGTCACCAACATTGTGCGCCATGCCCACGCCTCACTTTGCAAGGTGGAGCTGACCACCGACTCCATTGAGGTGACCGACGACGGTATCGGACTCGACTCGTCTAGCGCCGGTGACGGTCACGGGTTGGAGGGGCTGCGTCAACGCTGCCAGGACAACGGCGCTGACCTCACCGCTGGGACGCCTTCCAGCGGCAAGGGCACTGCTCTGAGGGTGAGCGCCCGTCGTTTATCCTCTCGGCTGACGCAGGATACGACGCGCTGAACCGGTTGCGTACCCGCAGTGCGCTGCTGCTGCACCAGTCCTAGATGGACCACGAGCGACGGAGATGATCGATGATCCGAGTGATGCTGGCCGATGACCAGGCCATGGTGCGCGGGGCGCTGGCCGCGCTGCTCACCCTGGAAACCGACATCGAGGTCGTCGCCCAGGTCGGAAACGGGGACGACGTCCTCCCCGTTGCACTCGAGCACCGACCAGACGTCGTTCTCATGGACGTCGACATGCCCGGCACTGACGGACTGACCGCGACCGCGAGACTCCTGGAGCGGCTGCCGACCACAAGGGTCCTCATCGTCACCACCTTTGGGCGCCCCGGATTCCTGCGGCGCGCTATCCAGTCCGGGGCCCACGGCTTCGTCGTCAAGGACGCTCCGGTCACCGAGCTGGCCGAGTCGGTGCGCCGAGTCCATGCAGGGCTGCGAGTCGTCGACCCGGCGCTGGCCGCCGACTCGCTCATCTTCGGGGACTCCCCTTTGACTGCCAGGGAGACCGAGGTGCTTCAGGCCGCCGCCGACGGCGCCACCGTCTCCGAGGTCGCCCGGCGCGTTCACCTCTCGGAGGGAACGACCCGCAATCACCTTTCCCAGGCCATGGCCAAGACCGGTGCCCCCACCCGCGCCGCAGCGGTGCACATCGCCGCCCAGAAGGGGTGGATCATTCAGTAAGGGCCCTCACCCGACTTGGTCGAGACGCCTCCGGCTACCCAGGCTCTGAAACGAGGCGAGTGGCCGGAGGCGTTGCGCAGAGACGGGCAGGCCCGTGAGCGACGGCTCAGCCCAGCAGCGCGTCGACGAAGCCCTCCGGGTCGAAGGGGGCCAGGTCGTCGGCGCCCTCCCCCAGGCCCACGAGCTTGACGGGCACGCCCAGCTCCTTCTGGACGGTGACGACGATGCCGCCCTTGGCGGTGCCGTCGAGCTTGGTGAGCACGATGCCGGTGACGCCCACGGCCTCGGAGAAGACCTGGGCCTGACGCATGCCGTTCTGGCCGGTGGTGGCGTCCAGGACCAGAAGGATCTCGCCGACCGGGGCGATCTTCTCCATGACGCGCTTGATCTTGCCCAGCTCGTCCATGAGGCCGGCCTTGTTCTGCAGGCGCCCGGCGGTATCGACGACGACGACGTCCGTCTCCTGGTCGGTCGCCTGGCGAGCGGCGTCGTAGGCGACGGAGGCGGGGTCGGCACCCTCCTTCTCGGAGCGCACGACGTCGACGCCCACACGCTCGCCCCAGGTGCTCAGCTGCTCGGCGGCCGCGGCCCGGAAGGTGTCGGCCGCTCCCAGGACGACGGTCTTGTCCTGGGCCACCAGGACGCGGGCGAGCTTGCCGCAGGTGGTGGTCTTACCGGTGCCGTTGACACCCACCATGAGGATGGCGGCCGCGGGCGTTCCCTGGGCGCCGTCGGCCGGAGTGGGACGCTCCAGGTTGAGGGAGCGGTCCAGGCTGGGGTCGACGAGCTTGAGCAGCTCGGCGCGCAGGACGGTGCGGACGGCCTCGGGGTCGGAGGTTCCCAGCACCTTGGCCTGGGTGCGCAGCTCGTCCATGAGGGACGTGGTGACCTCGATACCGAGGTCGGAGGTGAGCAGGGTGTCCTCGATCTCCTCCCAGTCCTCCTCGGTGAGGTCTCCTCGGGACAGGACGGACAGGACCGCCTTGCCGAAGCCGCCGGCACCGGCCAGGCGGGCGCGCAGACGCTGCATGCGACCGGGGATGGACTCGGGCGACTCCAGCGTGGCAGCCGGCGCCGTGCTCGCTTCAGCCTCTGCAGCGCCCTCCCCCGCAGGCTCCTCGTCCTCCTCGTCCTCCTCGGAGGGCAGGAGGTCCTCGACGGACATGGGCCTGTGGGCGCTGACCTCGTCGGGGACCTGGCCCCGTCGCCTGCCCGCATAGAGCCACAGACCTCCGCCGACGACGATGATCAGGATGACGCCGAGAACGATGAGGATCGGTTCCATAGGCCCATCATGCCCGATAGAGGACCCGCTGCGGCAGGGTTGTTCTCCCCCGACCATCTCTCAGCGGCACGACCTCACGGGAGTCACCGACGTGATGCGACGCCGAGTCGTGACAATAGAAAACCTGCGGCACACCGATTGGCGTACCGCAGGCGGAGAGGGCCGAGGCCCTCCATATCAATGCGCACAAAGGCATTATCTGTTCACGTCCGGGCATGATCAAGACGCAAGAGGCAGGTGCAGTCAATACCGGGATGGCGACCTCTCGGGGCCGGGACTATATCCAGAGGTTGCCACCTCGGACCCGATGAGTCGTGAAAATGAATGCAGGGCATAGTTTTCACGAACCGGGCCGGAGAAGCTCACCCCTGCGGCTGCGACAGCCCGCTGGCCGCCGGCTCGTGCACCTGGCCGCGACGCCGCGAGCCGACGGAGCCCCGAGTCCTCTCCGCACCGTCCATCGCCTTCTCGAAAACGCCCACCAGGCCGCCGAAGGAGTCAGTACCCACGTAGGGCGCAGGACCCTCACGCGTCATGAGGTCGGAGAGGCGGGCCTCCTGAGGCACGACCTCAACCTCGACATCCTGCTCCTCCTGACGCACCTCCTGCGCATTGCGAACCAGACTGCGAATGCGTGAGGGCCAGGAGCGGATCGGGAAGCGCTCAGCACAGACCATGCCGAGCACAAGCAGGCCGGCAACCAGCACGACGATGAGAGGAAGAATCATGGCACCCATGGCTAGGATTCTGCCTTGCGAAATGCGATCTGACTAGACTTCGCACGCATTTGTCGTCCAATCGACAACAAAACCTGATAACTTCCTGACACAACAATGGCTTGACTCTGAAAACGAGTGTCATACTGTAAGACCGCTACCACACTCTCCTCATGATTCACTCAGACATCAGGAGTCACAGCCGTACCACGGTCGGGCTGGGCCAGCCGCTGCGAGACCGCCTTGGTGATCCCGTCACGCATGGTGATGCCGTAGAGCGCGTCGGCCACCTCCATGGTCCGTTTCTGGTGGGTGATGATGATGAGCTGACTGGACTGACGCAGCTCGGTAAAAATCTCCAGCAGCCGGCCCAGGTTGGTGTCATCCAGGGCCGCCTCCACCTCGTCCATGACGTAGAAGGGCGAGGGGCGCGCCTTGAAGATCGCCACCAGCAGGGCGACGGCGGCCAGTGAGCGCTCCCCGCCCGAGAGCAGTGAGAGCCGCTTGACCTTCTTGCCCGCCGGGCGCGCCTCGATCTCGATGCCGGTGGTGAGCATGTCGTCAGGATCGGTGAGCACCAGGCGCCCCTCGCCACCCGGGAAGAGCCGATCGAAGACGGAGGCGAACTGGCGAGCGGTGTCCTCGTAGGCCTGAGTGAAGACCTCCTGGACCCGAGCGTCGATCTCCTCGACGATACTGAGCAGGTCGTCTCGCGAGCGCTTGAGGTCGGCGAGCTGCTCAGCCAGGAACTGGTGCCGCTGTTCCAGTGCGGCGTGCTCCTCGAGGGCGAGCGGGTTGACCTTGCCGAGGCGGGCGAGGTCGCGCGAGGCCTTGGCCAGGCGCTTCTCCTGCTCGGAACGCACGTAGGGATGGCCCGTCTGCCGGGCCCTGGCTCGGGTGTGGTCACAGGTCCGATCATCGGCCGGTTCCACGTCTGCGCCGCGGGCGGTATCGGGCTCCTCGACGGCCTCGGGGACGAGCATGTGCGGTCCGTACTCCTCAACGAGGGGCTCCAGTTCGAGGCCGAGCTCACTCATGGCCCGCTCGGCCAGGGACTCCAGGCGCATCCGCTGCTCCGCCCGGGCCACTTCCTCTCGATGGGCGGCGTCGGTGAGGCTGCCGAGCTCCTTGGTGAGCTGGTCGATCTCCTCGCGAACCTCGTTGGTTGCGGCCAGGGCCTCGGCCCGCTCGGCCTCGATGGTGGCACGCTCATCAGCCGCCTGCTGAACACAGGCTCTGGCCGTCTCGGCGGCGGCGCGAGCCTGGTCCCGCACATGCGTGGCGACGGCGAGCTGGGCGCTGCGGCGCTGCTGAGCCCGTTCGGCGGCGGCGCGCTGCTCCCGCTCACGGCGCGCGGCAGCTCGCAGGGAGTCGGCACGCCCTCGGCTGGAGCGTTCGCGCTCCTCGGCCGTGCGCAGCGCCAGTCGGGCGTCGGTCTCGGCGCCGCGGGCCTCACGCGCAGCCTCCGCCGCCCCCTCCCGCTCCTGTCGGGCGCGCTCCAGCGCGCGCTCAAGACGGTCGGGGCCATGACCTCCTACGTCGCCCGCCGCATCCACGCCGTCGGCGGACTCGCCCTCGACCTCGGCCAGCGCGGCCGTGGCGGCGGCGAGCTCAGCGGTGCGCTGGACGGACTCCGCCTCAGCCCGCTCCAGGACCCGACGGGCCCGGCCGGTCTCCTCGGTGGCGGCGTGGACCGCTGAAGCCAAGCGGGCCATGGTCTCAGCGGCCCGGGCCGCCTCGGCGTCGGCCTGGCGCAGGGCGGTCAGCGCCTCACTGAGAGCCTGGCGCGCGACCTCCTCCCCGCGACGCGCCTCCTCCAGCGCGGCGTCGGCCGAGGTCTCCGCCTGTGCTGCGGCGGCGGCCTCGGCCTCGGCCTCCTCGTGAGCGGCGCTGAGCTCGAGAACCGAGGAGGACCCGCGCCCCGCCCCGGCGACCCAGCCGGGAGCCAGGACATCGCCACTGCGAGTGGACACGACGGCGTCGGGCAGCGTTGCACGCAGAGCCCGAGCGGTCTCGACATCCTCCACGACCCAGCAGCCCTTGAGCAGCCCGTCCAGGACCCTCCCGAGGCTCCCGTGCTCCTGCCGCGTGACACTCACGAGCTCGCGGGCCACCAGCACGCCGTCGACAGGGACCGGCGCCGCCTCGTCTTCGGCGTCATGCTCGACGCCCATCGACGGCTCACTGGCCAGAACCAGCCGCACGGCCCCCACGTCCTGGCCGCGAGCGCTCTCCAGCCCGGCCAGGGCGGCCCCGGCGTCGACGGCGAGCCCGGCCTCGGCGAGCACCCCCAGGAGAGCGGCGACGGCGTTCTCCCAGCCGCGCTCGACACTGATGTGCTCCGCCAGCGGACCGAGGAGGCCCTCGACCCCGGCCTGGAGCAGTGCGGCCGTCCCGTCTTGGCTGCGCAGGGACATGGCCAGGGTGTCACGTCTGGCCGTCCAGGTGGCCCGATCGGAGGCCGCCTCCCGGCGGGCGTCGGTGGCGGCGGAGACGGCCTCGCGAGCCTCGGCCAGACGGCGGGTCGCCTCCTCATGGACGGCAGCGGCCCGGGACGCCGCCTCGGCCGCACTGGCCTTAGCGGCCGCCCCCGGCACCGCTCCTTTCCCAGCGGCTGCCGTTGCGTCGTCCTGATCCTCCCGCTCTCCCCCGGCCTCGGCCAGCGCGTCTCGAGCACGCTCCTCACGTGTCTCGGCGGCTTGAAGGGCGCTGCGGGCCTGCTCGAGGGCGGCCAGGCTGGCCTCGTGACGGCTGCGGGCGGAGGCGACGCGTCCACCGGCGCGGGCGATCGTCTCGCGTCGCTCCGAGACCCGGCGCTGCGCGGCCGAGAGCTCCTGGTCGGCGGCCTTCTCAGCGGTCTCCGCGTCCGTGCGCACCCGAGTGGCGTCACTGAGCGCCGTGCGGGCCGTCTCGACGGCGTCGAGAAGCTCGGCCTCCTCCCGGCCAGCGGCCTCGGCCCGCCGTTCGAGCTCCTCGGGGTCGGTGCCGTGGCTCGCGGTGGGCGCTGCGGCCAGGAGCCGGATCCGTTCTCCGGCCACGTCCGCGAGCGCACCGAGGGACTGGGCCACTCCGGTGAGCTCCTCCCAGACGCCACCGGCTCGGGCAAGGCGCTGGGCGGAGGTGGTCTCGACAGCGGCCAGCTCACTCAAGCGTGCCCGGGCGACGCGCTCGGCCTCCTCGACTGAGCGGCGACGCTTGGCCAGGGCCTCCTTGTCCTCATCGCCGGCCTCCAGGAGGGACTGGGCCTGGACGACGTCGTCGGCCAGCAGCCGGGCGGTGGCGTCACGGACCTCGACCTGGATGGCCCGGGCGCGCCGGGCGACGGCGGCCTGCCGGGCCAGGGGGCCGAGCTGGCGACGCAGCTCCTGGGCGAGGTCGGAGACCCGCGCGAGGTCGGCGGCCATGGACTCGAGCTTGCGCAGGGCGCGCTCCTTGCGCTTGCGGTGCTTGAGGACCCCGGCGGCCTCCTCGATGAAGCCGCGTCGGTCGTCGGGGGTGGCGCTCAGGACGGCGTCGAGCTGGCCCTGCCCGACGATGACGTGCATCTGGCGTCCCAGGCCCGTGTCACTGAGGAGCTCCTGGACGTCGAGGAGGCGGCAGGGGGTGCCGTTGATCTGGTACTCCGAGCCGCCCCCGCGGAACAGGGTGCGCGAGATGGTGACCTCGGTGTAGTCGATCGGCAGGGCGCCGTCGGTGTTGTCGATGGTCAGGGAGACCTCGGCTCGCCCGAGGGCCGGGCGGGAGCCGGCGCCGGCGAAGATGACGTCGGCCATGGAGCCGCCGCGCAGGTTCTTGGCGCCCTGCTCCCCCATGACCCAGGTCAGGGCGTCGACGACATTGGACTTGCCGGAGCCGTTGGGGCCGACCACCGCGGTGATGCCGGGCTCCAGGCGGAGGGTGGTTGACGAGGCGAAGGACTTGAATCCCTTGATCGTCAACGTCTTGAGGTGCACGGGCGCCACCCTAACAGCGCGAAAGGCCTGCGCAACGACAGAAACGACAAAGAGACTTGACATCGACACTTTGGACAAGCAAACTTTCCATGTCAAGGGAGCTGGATACGCCGTCGGGCCCTCCGAACGCAGACCCCGTTCCTTTCCTCATCACCCCGCCGTCCAACCACCCCTCGTCTCCGAGACCCAAGGAGCCACGATGCTCGCCCTGTCCAACCTCTCCAAACGCTTCGGGAGCCTGCAGGCCCTCGACCGCCTCTCTCTGTCGCTGGAAGCCGGCGAGATCGTCGGCTTCGTCGGAGCCAACGGGGCGGGCAAGTCCACCACGATGCGCATCATCATGGGCGTGCTCGCCGCCGACCACGGCACTGTGACCTGGAAGGGCTCCCCCGTGGACGCCGCCACCCGGCGAGCCATCGGTTACATGCCCGAGGAACGCGGCCTCTACCCCCGGATGAAGGTGGCCGAGCAGCTCGTCTACCTGGCCCGCCTCCATGGGCTGTCCGCCTCCTCCGCCAAGGCGGCCGCGAACCAGTGGACCGAGCGCCTGGGCCTGGAGGAACGACGCGACGATGAGGTGCAGAGCCTGTCGCTGGGCAACCAGCAGCGCGTCCAGCTGGCCGCCGCACTCGTGAGCGACCCCGAGCTGCTCATCCTCGATGAGCCCTTCTCCGGCCTGGACCCGGTGGCCGTTGACGTCATGAGCCAGGTGCTCCTGGAACGGGCGACCGCGGGTGTGCCCACGCTCTTCTCCTCCCACCAGCTCGACGTCGTCGAGCGCCTGTGCGACCGGGTGGTCA
>ERZ772807.1407-NODE-1407-length-13452-cov-7.905800_pt1 | contig 13452 bp, 7 predicted proteins | sample MGYA00511472_ERZ772807 | MGnify/ENA primary metagenome ERZ772807 (study PRJEB29015, sample SAMEA2737947) | human oral metagenome | biome: human oral; feature: human-associated habitat; material: dental | place: China | collected 2039 ...
GGGAACCCGCCGGTCGTCGAGGCGGCGGAGGCCGCTGAGGTTGCGGACGCCCCGGTCGGAGCCATTCCCGAGGACCGCGCGGACGGCGCCGCGGACCGCGCGCGCCCGCCGGGGGCGGCAGCGGGGGCCGGTCGGGAAGCGGGGGCCGCCGGGGCCGAGGCACGGGAGCCGTCCGGCGTGCCGGCCTTCGGATCCCCGGGACGCGCCACGATGGAATCCCCGGAACGCGCTGATGCCGAGCTCGCGTCCGATGCGCCGGTCCCCCTCCGGGACCCCGTCCGCGTCGACGGCCCCGTATCGATGGGGTGGGTCGGCGCCCCGCCGAGAAGCAGGGCGCTGAGCTCCGGTGGCGGATACCCGTGCCCCCCCAGGCGCGGTCGGCGATGCGGCGGGAGCGGTTCCCGCCGGGGGTGGAGTCGCGGGCCGTGCCGCAGCGGGGCGGGGCGGGGTCGCGGGACGCGGATCGGGCGCGGGGCTCCCGGTGGACGACGCCCCGCTGGCCCCGGACCGGGGGGCGACCGGGCGCGCCTGCGGCGTCGAGGAGGTCGTGGCCCTGTCGGGGGCGGCGGACGGCCGTTGAGATCCGGGGCCCTTGACCGCGGCCGGGCGCACGACCCTGCCCGGGGAAGGAGTTCTCCGGGGAGCGCGAGCGGGCTCCCTGCGCGGCGTCGACGGGCCGCCGGCGCCCGTCGCCCCGGGCCGGGCTCCCGCGCCGTGACCGGTGGCACTGCGATAGACCGGAACGGCGTTCGCCGGGCGGGACCCGGAGAACATGGAGTAGGACTGGAAGCCGGCCTCGGAGGCGGGTGCGACCGGTGAGCCGGCATGATGCCCCGTCCCGCCCTCCATTGGGGCGGACGCGCGATGACGCCCCTGCGGGTCGGCCTCGGCGGGCGCATGACGCCGGGCGGATCCCTCCTCCGCAGGAAGGCCCGACGTATTGAGAACGACGGAACGGTCCGGCGTCGTCACAGTCATATGCGTTCTCCTCATAGGAAGGGGACAACGATGCTCCATCGCCCCGACAAGCGTAGTAGGACGCGAACGGCCACGCCTGCCGATATGGTGATGAAATCAAAATGTTATGATAATGGAATCTGCGTCGTCCAGTGGCTGATCATCAGGTGCCGGCCGACCCCGTGTCCGCCACGTCCCGGGCATCCGCGTCCAGGATCGTCGTCGAGGGGCCCGGCTGGACCGAGTGAGCGGGCTTGGTCGTCCCCCCGCACTCGATGTTGTTGTCCGCGTCGTACGTGGTGGTCAGGACGTCGTCGGGCGGAGTCTTGTCGGGGGCCGTGCGGGTGCGGGTGACGGTGATGTCGAAGCCCGCGCTCCCTCCGGAGTACGACTGGCATCCTGCCCCGGCCGGACGGGTGATCGTCTGGACGGGCCGATAGTTGTAGCGCTCGGAGCTGGTGATGGAGACGTCGTAGTAGTGGGTGGACCAGATGCGGGCGTGGACCTCGCCGTCGGCGACCCACGCCTGGATGAGCGCCGCATAGGGTGTGGAGTTGGCGAACTTGACATCCTTCTGCCCGGTCCACAGCGTCGCCTCGCGCCCCGCCGGATACCGGCTGAAGTAGTAGGAGTGGGGGTGGTGCTCGACGTCGTCCATGCCCGCTTCGAAGCCGACGTTGAACATGGTGGTGCCGATCTGGGACAGGCCGCCGCCCAGCGCGTCGACGTGCTGGCCGTTGGAGATGACGCCGGCGTCGGTGAAGCCGTGCTCGTAGTCGACCGGGCCGAGCGCCTCCTCGACGGAGAAGGTCTCCCCGGGCATGACGATCTGACCGTTCATCTGCTCGGCGCCACGAATGAGGTTCTGATCGCGACCGGGTTCCGAGTTGAAGGGGGTGGAGAACTCCCCGGTGACCTCGACGACGCCCCAGTCCGCCTCAGCGGTGACGATCTCCGGCTGAGTGATCATCATGGGGATGACGATGGTGCGGGCCGCGGAGGACGACCCCGTGGTACCCGCGTCGAGGAGCTGCTGGGTGAGGGAGTCCATGTCGATGCCCTGGCCGGGCGACGGGGACACGTATCGGGGCCTGGCTCCGGCGGCGCCGGTCGCGGAGCCATCGATCGTCCAACCCGCGTTGACCGCCTGGGTCTCGATCGGGCCCATGGCGCTGATGACGTCGTCGTGAAGCCGTTGAGAGTCGAAATCGACGGAGAGCGCGCCGTCAGCGGTCGAGACGGAGATCACGTCGGCGAGCCGGTTCGGAGTCAGGACGAGCTGCTTGCCGGTAGCGACCCGCTCGACGTCCGTGCCGGAGGCGGTAATGGTGATGTCGTCGGACAGCATGGGCGTGAGCACGGCGTCGACGAACGCCCGCGCGTCCTCGTCGGTGATGGCGGGTTTCGCGGTGCCCCCCACCAGGGAGATCGACTCCTTCCCCAGGGGCCAACCGGAGCTCAGCGCCTTCACGGAGGCCTCGACGTCAAGACCCGTGCCGTCGGAGCCCGGAGTCACGACGGGGGTCGTGCCCTCGATGGTGACGACGGCGTCGGCGGTCCCCGTGGCGAGCGTATCGAGCCGGGCATTGAGGGCGGCAGTGAGCTCCGCGGAGTCGACAGTGGTGACGGCGTCCACGTCGGTGCCGCTCAGACGCTTGATGAGCGTCACGGGGTTGATAGTGGGGCCGGTCAGCCGATCGACGCTGGCATCGGCGTCAACGGCCACGCCGGAGTCGGCCGGTACGAGCGTGTCGGTGGAGTCGTTGACGGCGACGACGACAGGACGCGCGAGTGCGGAGTCGATCTGTTCGGCCACGAGCCGACGGGCCTCGTCGGGGCTCGTATCCCCGACGTCGACGCCGGAGACCGTGGATCCGGCGAAGACGTGCTGGGTGGTGGCGACGACGGCGCCTCCCCAGACCACGACGAGCAGGCCCAGGCCGACGATGCAGGCGAGGACACCACGACTCGGCCTGTGACCGCGCAGGAGCGTCGTCACCGCCGTCGTGGCCCTGGCGAGAGCGTCCTTGCTCCTGGCGAGTGCCGCCTCGACCGTATCGGAAGCGGAGCCTGCGGCGGTAGCGGGAGCATCCTCGGATGCGCTGTCAGCGGTATCGGCCGTGCGCACGAGATCGGTCTCACCGGACTCCGCCTCGGCGGATTGAGCCTCACGAGCGGACCCGAGAGCTTCAATGGACGGGGCCGGCTCGGCGGGGGTGAGCGCCGACATGGCAGCGAGGGTCTCGTCAACAGGGGTCGTCACAGCATCCGTCGGCTCGGGGACGACGTCCTCGGCCGTCTCGTCCTGCGCGGACTGGGCTTGACGACTCGCGTCGGCCTCGTCGGCCTCCAGCTCCTCGCTCCCGGTTTCCGTCCCCGGTTCCTCCGCCTCGGCGTCCGTCCCGCCAGCCTCCGACCTCTCAACCCCCGGTTCCTCAGCCTCGGCCTTCACCTCATCGGCCCCGGCCTCGTCGACCTCGGCATCCGCGGGCGCGGCCCCATCGGCCGCCTCCGCCTCCGGCTCCTCGGTCTCCGGGGACTCGGCCGTCTCCGGCTCCTCGGCCTCGACCGGCTCCGCCTCAACGGACTCGTCAGCCTCCGACCCCTCGACGTCACCGGGCTCCTGGACCTCAGCCTCGACCTCCGCGCCCTCACCGGGCTCCTCAGTCCCCGGGCGCTCGGTCGCCTCCGGCTCCTCAGCCCCGGGCTCAGCATGCTCCTCGGCCCCGGCCGACTCCGCGACCTCGGCGTCCGCCTCATCGGCCCCCGCCGACTCCTCGGCCGCAGCATCCGCGGGCGCGGACTCGCCGCCGTCGGGCTCACCGGCAGGCCCATCGCCCCCGACCCCCGAGCCCTCGGCATCACCGGACTCGGAGCGACCGTCCTCGGCATCATCCATCCCGACCGATACGGACTCGGGCTCCTCGGCGGCCTCAACCTCCGGCCCCTCGTCGGAATCGGCGGCGGATGCATCCTCGTCCTCCGGTTCCGGACACGGATCGCCCGCGATGTCCGGCGTCCTGGCACTGAGAACGTGGGCGATGTCCTCCAGAGAGGAGGCGCGGGCGTCGGCCGTCCGCGGTGCGGTCACAGCGTCCTCGTCATGGGAGGCGCCATCGGGAGTGGGGGCGTCGTCGGTCATGATCGCATTCTTACTCAGGCGTTGGCACGGCGGCGGCGAGCGGCATCCTTGAACCGCTCCTGGGAATCGAGGATGACCTTGCGGATGCGCACGGCGTCCGGGGTCACCTCGACGCATTCGTCATCGGAGGCGAACTCGAGAGCCTCCTCCAGGGAGAGCCTGCGCGGCGGGACGAGGCCCTCGAAGGAGTCGGCGGTGGACGAACGCATATTAGTCTGCTGCTTCTCGCGCACAACATTGACATCCATGTCCTCGTTGCGCGGGTTCTCCCCGACGACCTGGCCCTCGTAGGTCTCCTGCCCGGGCTCGACGAAGAAGGTGCCGCGATCCTGCAGACGGATGAGGGCGTAGGCGGTGACGGCCCCGGCGCGGTCGGAGACGAGGGAGCCGGTGGTGCGGGCGACGATCCGTCCCGCCCAGGGCTCATAGCCCTCGGCGATGGACGAGGCGATGCCGGTGCCGCGGGTCTCGGTGAGGAACCGGGTGCGGAAACCGATGAGACCGCGCGCCGGGACGAGGAACTCCATGCGGATCCATCCGGTGCCGTGGTTGATCATGGTCTCCATACGACCCTTGCGCGCGGCCATGAGCTGGGTGACGGCGCCCAGGTAGTCCTCTGGGACGTCGATGGTCGTGCGCTCGACCGGCTCATGACGCCTGCCGTCGATGGTGCGGGTGACGACCTGCGGCTTGCCGACGGTCAGCTCGAAACCCTCGCGGCGCATCTGCTCCACCAGGATCGCCAGCGCGAACTCGCCGCGCCCTTGAACCTCCCAGGCGTCGGGGCGCCCGGCGGGCAGCACGCGCAGGGAGACGTTGCCGATCAACTCGCGGTCCAGACGCTCCTTGACCTGGCGGGCGGTGACCTTGGCCCCCTTGGTGCGGCCGGCCATCGGCGAGGTGTTGATGCCGATCGTCATGGAGATGGCCGGGTCATCGACCTTGATGAGCGGCAGTGGGCGCGGATCATCGGGATCGACGAGGGACTCGCCGATGGTGATGTCCTCGATGCCGGCGACGGCGACGATGTCGCCCGCATGGGCCTCCTCGGCGGGCCTGCGGTCAAGGCCCTCGGTGACGAGCAGCTCGGAGACCCGGGCGGTGGCCAGGGTTCCGTCATGGCGGGCCCACGCCACGGCCTGCCCCTTGCGCAGGGTGCCGCCCCGGATGCGCAGGAGGGCGAGGCGTCCGAGGAAGGGCGAGGCGTCCAGGTTGGTGACGTGCGCCTGCAGAGGGGCGTCCTCGTCGTAGGAGGGGCCGGGGATGCGCTCGATGATGGTGCGGAAGAGCGGTTCGAGATTCCGGCTGGCCGGCAGCTCGCCGTCGGCGGGCTGCTCGGTATCGGCACGGCGGGCCTTGGCGGAGGCGTAGACGACGGGGAGGTCGAGGACGGCGTCCAGGTCGATGTCGGGGTGCTCGTCGGCGAGATCGGACGCCAGGGACAGGAGCAGGTCGGAGGACTCGGAGACGACCTCGCCGATGCGCGAGTCGGGACGGTCCACCTTGTTGACGACGAGGATGACCGGCAGATTGGCGGCGAGCGCCTTGCGCAGCACGAAGCGGGTCTGGGGAAGAGGCCCCTCCGAGGCGTCCACGAGCAGGACGACGCCGTCGACCATGGACAGGCCGCGCTCGACCTCACCGCCGAAATCGGCGTGCCCGGGGGTGTCGATGACATTGATCGTGATGCCCTCCGGAAGCCCGGCGGCCACGGCGGCGGGACCGCGGTAGTGAACGGCGGTGTTCTTGGCGAGGATGGTGATGCCCTTCTCGCGCTCGAGCTCGCCGGAGTCCATGACGCGCTCGCCCGTGTTCTCCTCGGTCGCGCGGGCGCCGAAGGCCCCGGCCTCCCACAGCATCGCGTCGACAAGAGTCGTCTTGCCGTGGTCGACATGGGCGACGATGGCGACGTTGCGCAGATCCTGGCGCACAGTCATATGGAGTACTTCTTCCGTCCGAGGAGCGCCGGAGCGCGGACGGGGCACAGGGCCCGCCGCTGACGCACAGCGGGTAAGGGTAACGGCACCATTCAGCAGTCGCCATGACGGGGATGACACGGACGCTGTGCACCCGCTCACGCCGCATCTCAGACCGCGATCATCTGGGCGACGACGAGCAGGAAAAGCAGTCCTCAGCCGACGCGACGACGACGGGGACCGGGTTGGGCCGGGATCGGACTCTCCCGTCGCGGGTGACGCTCCCACCCGCGGCGTCGGCGGGGCGAGCGCCCCCGGCACCGCGGCCCGCGGTGTCCTGGCCGACGTCGTCCCCATCTGCGCGGCCGTCACCGGCCGCCTCGGAATCCGGCCCCGGGCCGGTCCTCGCGCCCCGTCGTCTGCTCATCCGCTCCCGCCGGTGCGCTGGGCCGCCGAGGCCCTGACGGTCGCCCCGCCGCGGGTCACCACCTCCAGGATCCAGCGGGTGCGGCAGGTCTCGACGTCCCCCCAGGCGAGGCGGTGACTGCGCCACGCGTTGCGCACAGTCAGCGCGTCGTCGTCCAGACGCACCTGCGGCGCCCGCCACAGGGCCCACGTCGTCAGAAGCAGCAGGCCGCCCCGGCCAGGGCCCGAAGACCGTAGACGACGCCGTCCGACAACCAGATCATGGCGACCGCGCAGGCGACTCCCGCTCCCACGGCGAGCGTTCCCAGGCGGCTCGCTCAGCTAGCTCCCCCGTAGAGGGCGATCCTGGCGCCCGGGACGGCGTCGATGAGCTCGCGTGTGTACTCCTCGCGCGGGTGGGCGAACAGGGGATCCGCGTGCCCGGACTCCACCACTCGTCCCTTCTCCATGACCACGACGTCGTCGGCGATCTGGCGCACGACCGCCAGGTCGTGGGTGATGAAGAGGTAGGTCAGGTCGAGCTCGGCCTGCAGGTCGGCCAGCAGCCGCAGGATCTGCGCCTGGACGAGCACGTCGAGGGCGGAGACGGCCTCGTCCAGCACGACGATCTCGGGTCGCAGGGCCATGGCCCGGGCGATGGCCACGCGCTGGCGCTGCCCGCCGGAGAGCTCATTGGGGTAGCGTCGCATGACCGAGCGCGGCAGGGCGACCATGTCGAGCAGCTCGGCGACGCGCTCGTTGCGCTCCTTGCGACCGCCCACGCCGTGCACCCGCAGCGGCTCCTCGATCACCCGGTAGATGGAGTACATCGGGTCCAGGGAGCCGTAGGGGTTCTGGAAGACCGGCTGCATGATGCGGCGCAGATCGAAGAGCTCCCTACGCCCCAGGGTCGACAGGTCGACGCCGTTGTGGAAGACCCTGCCCTCGGTGGGGTCGATCAGGTTGAGGATGATGTTCGCCACGGTGGACTTGCCCGACCCCGACTCCCCCACCAACGCCGTCGTCGTGCCGCGGCGCACCCCGAAAGTGACGTCATCGACGGCCCGGATGCGTGCGTCCGGGCCCTTGGCCCCGCGTACGTCGAACACCTTGGTCAGATGCTCGACCCGCAGGATCTCCGGGGCGTCCTCCGCGATCTCATGGACGCCCAGCTCGTCGGAGGCGACCCGGATGCCCTCGGCGTGCGCGGCCTCGATGCGCCTCGACGCCAGTGACGGCGCTGCCTCGACGAGCCTGCGGGTGTAGGGGTGGCGCGGGTTCTGGAGGACATCCAGGCTCGGCCCGGACTCGACGACGCGTCCGCGATGCATGACGACGACGTGCCCGGCCCGCTCCGCGGCCAGGCCGAGATCGTGGGTCACGAAGAGCATCGCCGTGCCCAGCTCGTCGGTGAGGCGCCCGAGGTGGTCCAGGATACGACGCTGAACAGTCACGTCCAGGGCACTGGTCGGCTCGTCGGCGATGAGCAGGCGGGGACGCGCCGCCAGGCCGATGGCGATGAGCGCGCGCTGACGCATGCCCCCGGAGAACTCGTGCGGATACTGCCTGGCGCGACGGGCGGCGTCGGGCAGCCCGGCGTCCTCCAGCAGAAGAGCCACCTGGTCCGCGATGGCGATCCTGCCCCGGCGCTCCTCCGAGCCGGCCTCGTCCCGGCGGTCCGACCCCGCCTCGTCCTGCGCGGCGAGTTGGACGAGCCTGTCGTCCGCCATCCCCGCCAGTCCGTTGGCCCGGAGCGCCTCGCGCACCTGGAATCCGATGGACCACACCGGGTTGAGGTTGGTCATGGGGTCCTGCGGGACCATCCCGATCTCGCTGCCGCGCAGACGCCGCATCCGCTTGCCGGAGGCGTGCGCGATGTCCTCGCCGTCGAACAGGATGCGGCCCCCGGTCACGCGACCGGTCCCCGGCAGCAGCCCGATGACGGCGTTGGCCAGGGTGGACTTGCCCGAGCCCGACTCCCCGACGATGGCCACGCTCTGCCCCGGATGGATCGTCAGGTTCGCCCGGCGAACGGCCGGGACCAGCCCGGTGGAGGATCTGAAGGCCACCTCAAGGTCCTCGATGCGCAGCAGCGGGGCGTCCTCATCGAGCGCGACGGTGTCGGGCGCGGGGTCGTCAGCAGCGCCGGCGGGGTTGCCGGCAGCGATGTCGTCGATAGTCACTTGCGAGCCTTCGGGTCGAGGGCGTCGCGCACCGCATCGCCCATCATGACGAAGCCGAGCACGGTCAGCGCGAGGGCGCCCGCGGGGTACAGCAGAACGGAGATGTGGTCGCGCAGCGCCGCATTGGCCGCGGCGATATCGGCGCCCCAGGAGACCACGGAGGCCGGCAGCCCGATCCCGAGGAAGGACAGGGTCGCCTCGGCGACGATGAAGATGCCGAGCTCGACGGTGGCGGTGACGATGATCGGCGCGGCGGCGTTGGGCAGGACATGACGCAGCAGAATGGCGGCCCGTCCGCTACCGAGCGATACCGAGGCGGTGATGAAGTCCTCGTTCTTCACGCTCATGACCGCACCCCGGGTGATGCGGGCGATCTGCGGCCACCCGAACATCGCCAGCACGACGACGACGGTCATGATGGAGGACCTGCCCTTGAACATCTGCATGACGACGATCGCCGCCAGCACGAAGGGCACGGCGAAGAACACGTCGGTGACGCGAGAGAGCAACGCGTCGAGAAATCCCCCGAAGAACCCCGCGATCGCGCCGATGACACTGCCCAGCAGGGTGACCAGCAACGTCGTGAGCACGCCCACGGTCACCGATGCGCGGGCGCCGTGCACGGTTCGGGCGAAGATGTCGCAGCCCTGCTGGTTGAAGCCGAAAGGATGCTGGGCGGAGGGCGCGCCGTAGGAGTTGCTGAGCTGGCAGTAGGTGGGTGTGGCGCGAGCGACCAGTCCTGGGGCCACGGCGAGGAGGAGGGCGACGGCGATGAGCAGGGCGGAGACCCAGAAGATGGGCCGACGGCGCAGCTGCTTCCAGGCCTCCCCCCACATCGAGGCCGGCGCCGAGTCGTCGTCCACGGCGTCGACGGCGCCCAGACCCTGCTCGTCGGTCTCAGCTACGAAGTGCTCCTGACCCGCGCGGGCGCCGGACGGGACAGGCCGATCTCCGGACCGGTCCCGGGCCCCGTGCTGGTCCTGTTTCTGATCCTCGGTGTTGTCAGGCATAGCGGATCCTCGGGTCAAGAGCTGCGTACAGGAGATCGACGAGAAGGTTGGAGACGATGAACACCAGGATGAGCACCGTCGTGAAGGCGACGACCGTGGGGCCCTCCCCGTTGAGAATGGCCCGGTAGAGCGTGCCGCCCACGCCGTTGATGTTGAAGATCCCCTCGGTCACGATGGCACCGCCCATGAGCGAACCCAGATCCGCGCCGAGGAAGGTGACGACCGGCATCAGCGAGTTGCGCAGGACGTGCACGATCATGACCCGACCTCCCGACAGGCCCTTGGCACGCGCCGTGCGAACGTGATCGGCCGAGAGGTTCTCCCCCACCTCCGTGCGCGTCAGTCGCAGGACGTAGGCGAGGGAGACCGCCCCGAGCACGATCGCGGGCATGAGCAATTCCTTGAATCCCGGCGAGGTCCCCACCGTCGTCGGCAGCCAGCCGAGCTTGACGCCGATGAAGAACTGCAGGAGGAATCCGATGACGAAGGTCGGGACGGCGATCACCACGAGGGAGAGGACCAGCACCGTGGCGTCGAAGAACCCGCCCTTGCGCATCCCGGCCAGCAGGCCGATGGCGATGCCGAACAGCGCCTCGAAGGCGAGCGCCATGAGCGAGAGCTTGATCGTGACCGGGTAGGCGCCGGCCAGCACGTCGACGATCGGCCTGGACCCGCGGATGGTGCTCCCCAGGTCGAAGGTCGCGAGTCCTTTGAGGAACAGGAGGTACTGGACGAGGAAGGGCTGGTCCAGGTTGTACTGGGAGCGGATCTGAGCCTGGAGATCGGCGCTGAGCGCTCGGTCGCCGCCCATGGCGGCGACGGGATCACCCGGCAGGGCGAAGACCATGGCGTAGATGAGCAGCGTGGCCCCGAAGAATACGGGAATCAGTTGCAGGAGCCTGCGCCCGGCGTAGCGGAGCATGGGCATCTCCTTCATGCGGATGGAAGCGGAGGGACGTGCGGCGCCCGGGCCAGCGCCGGAGCTCGAAGGCCCGGAATCCGTCCGGGACTCGCTCGAGCGCCTCGCCGGGCCGGCGGCCGGGTCGGAACGGGGAGATGGCGGCCGGGTCAGAACGGGGAGATGGCCTCCGCCTTCTCCCACAGGCTCTTGGCCTCGGCCTCATCGAACTGGAGGACCTCGTTGCCGGGCACGTCCTCTTTCCATCCAGCGATAGAGGGACTGGTGAAGTCCGACGCGGGAGTGCGAGTGCTGTAGTACAGGGTGTCGCAGATCTGCTTGCGGTCGATGGCGCGGGACAGGGCGGCACGACGGGCGCGGCCCTCGTCGTCCATCTTCCAGTGCTCGGAGTTGACATTGATGGCGAAGCACTGGATGACGGCACCGGGCTGATTAATCGCCCGGTCGCCCAGCTCGCTCTTGAAGGAGGACAGAGCCGAGTCCGGAATGGCGTCGAGCACGTCGACGGCATCAGCGAGCAGGTCGTTGTAGGCGGAGCCGTAGTCGGTGTAGAAGGTGAAAGTGACGCCCTCGTTCTTGGCCGAACGGACGCCTTGGTAGGAAGGGCTCTTGACGAGCACGGCCTGGGAGTCGTGCTCCCAACTGCTCAGGGTGTAGGGGCCGTTGCCAATCGGGGCCTGGCCGAAGGCCTCCATGTCGGCGTAGGCGGACTCGGGCAGCGGGTAGTAGGCGGCGTAGCCCAGGCGCTTGGCGAAGTCGGAGGCCGGCGCGGTGAGCTTGATCGTGAACGTCAGGTCATCGACCTTGGCCAGGCCGGTGAGCTCGGAGTCCTTCTCGGCAGAATAGCCCTCGATGAGCTCGTAGAAGTAACTGGACAGCTGAGCGTTCGACAGCAGGGCGCCGTAGTTCCACGCCTTGATGAAGGAGTCCGCGGTAACGGGAGTGCCATCGGAGAAGGTCCAGCCGTCCTTGATCTTGACCGTGAAGTTCTGATTGTCGGAGGTCTCGATGGACTCCGCGACCTCGTTCTTCACCGATCCGTCGGACGTGTAGGAGACCAGGCCGGCGAAGAGCAGGTCGACGATGCGGCCGCCACCCGTCTCATTCGTATTGGAGGGGATGAGGGGATTCTGGGGCTCGGTGCCGTTGGCGCGCACGACGCCGTCGGAGGCAGTGGTGGTGATGGAGTCATAGCAGGGCACAGCGTGCCAATCCATGGTCACGTCGCTGACGTTCTTGGAGTACCCGCCGAAGCCGTTCTGGTACCACAGGGGGATAACGGGGAGGTCCGCCAGGAGCTGCTCCTGGGCCTGCTCGTAGAATCCGAGCGCAGCCGCCTCATCCGTGGTGGAGGCGGCCCGGGCCAGGAGATCGTCGAAGGCGGCGCTGGAGTACTCTGCGTCATTCGAGCCCCCGTTCGTCTGGTACGGACTGCCGAGGAAATCCCCCATGGAGGGGTAGTCCGCCTGCCATCCGGAGCGGAAGGCGCCGACGATCTCGTGGTCGGAGATCTGCTGACGCAGCTCGGAGAACTGCGGGAAGGGCAGCGGCTCCATGGAGATGCCCAGCGTGTTGCTCACGGAGTTGCACACGGCCTCGACCCAGGCCTTGTGCGGCCCGTCGGAGTTGTAGGCGAGGGTGAGCCTGCCGCCGCTGTCGGCGCCCTGGCCGTTCGACTCGCCGGTAGCACCACCACCATTGGGGGTGTCGGAGCCGCAGGCGCCGGCGAGCAGCACTGCGACCACTGCGGCCCCGCGACCGAGATCACGGCGAGAGATGATGGGATTGTTCAAGGGGACTACCTCCGTACGACATTGTCGGCACTCGTCGGCAACGATCTGACGCGTGCCGGACGAGGACGCACCGACAGCGCGGAGCGCAGCCTACCTCTCGCTCAGTAACCTTGCGGACACAATAGTGCTGCGTCACCATGCGTCCGCGAGCAGCTCGTAGGAGCGGCGGCGCGCGGCCGCGTCGTGGATGTGGGTGACCACCAGGAGCTCCTCCAGACCCCAGCGCACGGCGAGCTCACGGATGCCGGAGGCCACGACATCGGGGGTGCCGACGAAGGACAGCCCCATGGATGCCTCCACGGCCTCCTCCCGTCCTCCCGCCAGGGAGCGCCAGGCCCGCGGGTCAGCGGTGGGCCGGTCCAGCGGGCCCGGCCTGCCGCCGACGACTCTCGCGACGGCCGCCATGGCGGTGGAGAACAATCGTCCGGCCTCCTCCCGGCTCGGGGCGACGACGGCGTTGACGCCCGCGGCGACATGCGGCCGGCCGTCCCGTGAGAGCGGGCGGACGCCGCCGGCGTCGACGGGGCCGCCGACGTCGCTGAAGTGGCTGCGGTAGGTGGTGATGGCCGCCTCCGCCTGGGCGGGCGCGAAGTGCGAGCCGACGACGAAGGGCAGCCCGAGCGTGCCGGCGACGCGCGCGCCGTTGACGGACGAGCCGAGGATCCAGGCGTCCGGATCGGTGCCCTCACCCGGGATGGCGCGCACGCGTCCCGGGGCGGCGGGGCGAACGGTCGGGCCCCCGGTCCCACCGCTGTCGGCGTCCCCGCCCGCGGCGGAGGACGGCAGGAGCGGGGCCGGGACCGCCGCCAGCACGTCGTCGGGGATCGCACCGAGATAGGCGAGGGTCTCCAGGACCTCCTCGGCGAATCGCGCGGGATCGGCTCGACGGCGGCGCAGGGCCGCCGCGGTCAGGGGGTCGGTGCGCGGGGCGCGCCCCAGCCCCAGCCCCACACGGCCCGGGTGAAGAGTGGCGAGGGTGCCGATCTGCTCGGCAATGGCCAGGGGCGCGTGATTGGGCAGCATGATGCCGCCGCTGGCGACCCCGATGCGACTGGTGGCGGCGAGGACCTGCCCCATGAGAACGGTCGTCGCCGAGGCGAGGTACGTGGCGGAGCCGTGATGCTCGG
>ERZ772807.1410-NODE-1410-length-13441-cov-6.481772_pt1 | contig 13441 bp, 17 predicted proteins | sample MGYA00511472_ERZ772807 | MGnify/ENA primary metagenome ERZ772807 (study PRJEB29015, sample SAMEA2737947) | human oral metagenome | biome: human oral; feature: human-associated habitat; material: dental | place: China | collected 2039 ...
CGTCTGAAAACCGGAAAAAGGGGTTTCAGACGGCCTTTTTATATTGGAAAGCCGGAGGATTTGTTTATAGGTTGATTAGCGGGCGCGCCGTTTTTCTTCGGCATGTTCCTTGATGGAGGCGCACATGCCGGCGGTGTTGCCGCCGTTCATCAGCATCGCCGGTTTGCCGTTGATGGTGTAGCCGCCGCTGCCGTTGTCGGCGATGACGGTTTTGCCGTCGTCCAGTTGCAGGCCGTCCGGCGTTTCCTGCCAGCCGCCGTTTTTGACGTCGTTTTGGACGACCATGCAATAGCTGCCGTCGGTCAGGATGCCGATAAGCTGTGAACCCATGGTCATGTAAACGCCGGGAGGCGGGGTTTGTGCGAAGGCCTGTGCCGGCAGCATCAAAGCGGTGGCGGTTAGAAATCGGAGGGCGGTTTTCATCAAAAATCCTTTTCGGTACGGCTCCCGCAGGACGGGATTTTTATCGCCGCCTGTGCGGCACTGTGAGGTTTGAAAGTCGGAGGAAGCCTGATTATCCGTGCCTCCGAGGCCGTCTGAAAGCGGCTGAACGGTTTTTTACTTTGTTTGAAACACGTTTGCGCCGCGCGGGATATTTTCAGACGGCCTTCCGGTTTAAACCTCCGAACGTTTGAAGTCGCGCGGGCGGAAGCCCAAAAGGGCGAGCGAGGTGAAGTACAGCGTGATGCCCAGAAGCACCAGCCAGCCCAGTTGCAAAGCCTTCTGCCAGCCGCGGATGTCCGTCCACTGCATGGGCATGAAGGATTGCGCCGCCCACAGGCCGAAGCACATGACGGCCAGCGCGATGGCGAGTTTGGTCAGGAAACGCCGCCAGCCCGCGTCGGGTTGGTAGAGGCCTTTCAGTCGGAGCAGCGTGAGCAGCAGCGCGGCGTTCAGGCATGCTCCCAGTCCGACCGACAGCGACAGTCCGACGTGTTTCAGCGGTACGATGAAGGCGATGTTCATCAGTTGGGTCACAATCAGTGAGAATACGGCCACTTTGACCGGCGTTTTGATGTTCTGCTGGGCGTAGAAGGCGGGCGCGAGCACTTTAATCATAATTTGGCCGACCACGCAGAAGGAGCAGGCAATCAGCGCGTTTTTCGTCATCACTGCGTCGTTCAGGGTGAAGCCCTTGTTCATGAACATGGTGGCAATCAGCGGGAAGGAGAGCATCGCCAGCCCCAGCGCGGCGGGCGCGGCCAGCAGGCAGCACAGGCGCAGTCCCCAGTCGAGCAGCTTGGAGAATTCGCGCGGGTTGCGGCCGCCGGCGTGTTTCGACAGCGTGGGCAGCAGTATCGTGCCGAGCGCGACGCCGAGCACGCCGGTGGGCAGTTCGGTCATGCGGTCGGCGTAATACATCCATGTGATGCTGCCGCTTTGCAGGTAGGAGGCGAAGATGGTGTTGATGACCAGCGAAATCTGCGTCACGCTGGCGGCGAATACGGCGGGGGTCATTTGTTTGATGACGCGGTTTACCGCCGAATTCTTAAAGTCCAGCTTGGGCAGGTTGAGAAACCCTTGTTTGGCCAGCCAGGGCAGTTGGAATACGAGCTGCAACACGCCGCCGACAAACACCGCCCACGCCAGCGCGGTAATCGGCGGGTCGAAGTAGGGCACGAGGAACAGGGCGAAACCGATGAACGACAGGTTCAGCAGCACCGGCGTGAAGGCGGGGATTTGGAACTTGTGGTAGGTGTTGAGTATCGAGCCGACAAACGACGACAGCGAAATCAAAAGGATATAGGGGAACATTATCCGCAGCAGGTCGGCGGAGAGTGCGAGTTTGTCGGGCTTGTTGGCAAAACCGGTCGCCGTGGCGTGAATAATCCATGGTGCGGCCAACACGCCGATTGCGGTTACGATGGTGAGCACGAAGGTCAGCATCCCCGCGATGTGGCGGACGAATTCGCGCGTGGCTTCGGGCGATTTGGTTTGCTTGTATTCCGCCAGTATCGGCACAAAGGCTTGGGCGAACGCGCCTTCGGCAAAGATGCGCCGCAGCAGGTTGGGCAGTTTGAAGGCGGTGAAAAAGGCATCGGTCGCATCGCCCGCACCGAACACCCGCGCGATAATCATGTCGCGGACAAAGCCGAGTATGCGCGACAGCATGGTCATGCTGCCGACTTTGCCGAGCAGGGAGAGTAGGTTCATGGTTTGGATGCCGCAAAAGCCGTTTCAGACGGCCTCCAGCGGGAAAGCGGATAAAGGAGCGAAGTATAAACCAAGGCCGTCTAAAAACGAACATGGCGGATGAGCTTCTTAGAAACGAAATTCGCTGCGTTCGTTTTAGCTTCGCAGAAACTCACTGCGTTCGTTTTCAGACGGCCTTTCTTTCGGCAGCAGGCAAGAGAAGGCAAAAGCCGCTATTGCGCCTGCAAGGGTGGTGCCGGAGAGTGGAATGCCGACAATATCGGCATTCAGTATCCCGAACAATAAGCCGCATACGCCGCCGATAAAGGTCATGGTTACAACGCCTTGCGGATTGCGGTGTAGTTTGAGGGCGGCGGCCAGCACGGCGGTTACGGATGCGGGAAGGCAGCCGAAAGGCCACGATGCGATGGTGATGCCGATGAACAGGCTGAAATCAAAATATGTCGCGCGCGGCAGGAAGGCGGCCAGTCCGCCAAGAGAAGGGGCAAGCAAAAAACACAGCCACATCAAAATGACATAGCGTTCTTTGTCGTTGCCGTTTTTGTTGGCCAGAAAGACGGTCATTCCGGAGAGAAGGGCGAGGCTGAGCAGCGGCGACAGGATGAGATATACCATGTGATTGACTAAGGGTCGGCAAATGAGGCCGTCTGAAACGAGCCTTGCGGGTTTCAGACGGCCTCGGCTGTTTTTATTCGGCGTAGAGTTTGTGTTTGTGGATATAGTGCCAAACGTTTCCGTCCAGCATTTCCGCCGCATCCAAGCCGTTTTTCAGACGGCCTCTGATGTCGCTGGAGCTGATGTCGAGCAGCGGGGCTTGGAGCAGGTGCAGCGAACCGTTTTGCAGTGCTTCGCCCAGCCAGCCGTGCAGTTCGCGCGGGGCTTGTGCGAGGCTGCCGCCGTTTCGGTTGGCAACGGCGATGTTGGTTTGGCGGACCAGTGTCTGCCATTTTTTCCAGGTGTGCAGTTTGAGCAGGCTGTCCATGCCCAGCAGCCACCACAGTTCGGCCGTGGGAAATTGCTGGTGGAAAATCTGTACGGTGTCGAAGGTGTAGGTGGCGCCGCCGCGCACGATGTCGCAGTCGCTGACGGCAAAGCGGGGGTCGGCCGCCGCAGCCAGTTCGGTCATGGCCAGGCGGTGTTCGGCAGGGGTTTGCGTGCCATCTTTGTGATAGGGGTCGCCTGCGGGGAGGAAGATGACGCTGTCGAGTTTGAGTTCGTCGGCGAATGCGCGGGCGATGTGGGTGTGCCCTTTGTGTATCGGGTCGAAGGTGCCGCCGAAAAGGCCGATGCGCGTACTCATGCCGGTTTCACCGCGCATTCGGTTTTGCCGTCCACGATGAGGGCGAGCTTGCCTGTGGTGGGGTGGATGACCAGGCCGTGTACGGGGATGTAGTCGGGCATCAGGGGGTGGCGGCGTATCATGCCGACGGTGTGGCGGACGCTGTCTTCCACGTCGGTAAAGCCGGTCAGCCAGTTGTCGAGGCCGATGCCGGCGTTGCGCAGGGTGGTGATGCGGTCTTCGGGGATGCCGAATTCGCCGGTTTTATTCAAAAATGCGTCGGGATTCATGCCGCGCATGCCGCAGTCGTAGTGGGCGATGACCATGATTTCGGTTACCCGCAGTTCGAATACGGCTATCAGCAGGCTGCGCATCACCGATCCCCAGGGATGATTGACTAACGCGCCGGCGTTTTTGATCAGTTTGGCATCGCCGTTTTTCAGCCCGAGGGCGCGCGGCAGCAGTTCGGACAGGCGGGTGTCCATGCAGGAAAGGATGGCGAGGCCGCGTTCGGGATATTTGTTGCTGAAAAATTGGGCGTATTCACCGGACTCGACGAAGTTTCGGTTGTAGTCGAGTATTTCGTTTAAATTATCCATCAGTATTCCTTTGTCGTGGTACGTTTGGTTGTCCGAGTGTTTTCAGACGGCCTTTGATGCCGGTACGGCGGCCGTCAGGCCAGGCTGCCGAAACGCCGTCTGAAATAAACCAGTGCGGGGTTGTGGGTGGTTTTGCCGTCGTGGACGGCGATTTCGTCGATTTCCACCATGAATACCCAGTGGGTGCCGACTTCGCTTTGTGTGGTGAGGGTGCCGTGCAGGTGTGCCAGCGCGCCTTCTACTTGAAGCTGGCCGTTGCGCCCCCTGTGCCAGATGTGGTATTCGAAACGTTCTTCGGGCGAGAGTTTGGTCATGCCGGCGAAATGTTCGGCCACGTCTTGCTGTCCGGCGGCGAGCACGTTGATGCAGACGGCGCGGTTTTCCAATAAAACGGGCACGATGGCCGATTGGCGGTTGATGCACAGCATGACGGTGGGCGGTTCGTCGGTAACGGCGGTAACGGCGGTCATGGTGATGCCGTAGCGTCCGGCCGTGCCGTCGGTGGTGATGACGTGTACGCCGGAGGCGCAGGCGGCCATGGCGTCGCGGAAGGGGAGTTGGAGGGGGTGCGGCATAAGTTTTGTCGGATTACGGTATCGTGCGGGTGTTTCAGGCGGCCGGACGTAAAAACGCGGCAGGTGGGTATTCTACCCGACACTGCCGCCTCGGTGTGGTTTTGTCCGGCCTTTTATTCGGCTTCGGAATCACGTTGTTTCAATGTACTTAATTCATGAAGCAACTCGAGTAATTTGTCCATTTTTTCGCGCGTCATTTTGCTTTCGATGTCGTCATAGCAGGCATCGATTGCCGAACAGGTTTTTTCGTACATGTCCGTACCTTCGTCGGTCAGTTTCAAAAAAACCCTGCGTTGGTCGTTGGATGGTTTCATCCGCACCAGCAGGCGTGCTTTTTCCAGCCGTGTCAAAATGCCGGTCAGGCTGGGGCGCAGTATGCAGGCCTGATCTGCCAAATCCTGAAAATCCAAAGTGCCGTTTTCCGCCAACAGGCGGATGATGCGCCACTGTTGGTCGGTAATGCCCGCCTCGTTCAAAACGGGGCGAAAGTAGGATGAAAGGGCATCGCGCGCCTGCAGCAGGCTGATGTTGATCGAACGGTGTTTAGAAATACCCATAAAAAATTCCTTCGCAAAGGGAAAACAGTCATTTATTATGAATTAAATGATATGTGTTTTAAGCAAAAGCTGCAAGTGAAAATTCACTTCGCATAACCGTTTTCTGTGATTTTTACTTTTTCTTTGCAATCGGAAGCAAAACGGGAACTTTTATTGACGGTTTTAAAAGGGTGAAAAATAATTTCTAAACATGCATTTGTAATCGGATTTCTATTAAGGCCCGTTTATTCTGTTTCCCCGATGCTTCCGATGCGCCAGAGGCCGTCTGAAAGAATCAGGCGTGATACCGAAACATTGGGTACGCTGCGGTATTCGATTGCTTTGGGGTCTATGCTTTTCAAAATCGCCGTAATCGTCATGCCGTGCGACACTGCCAATACGCGGCGGCAGCCTGCACTTTCACGGGCGATTTGCTCAAGGGCACGCCTGATGCGGGTAGTAAACCGTTCCTCGTTTTCCGCCAAAGCCAGAGGATCGGCTGCGGCAACGGCTTCCGCCAGCAAATGCCGATCCGCACGGCGAAAGGCCGTCTGAAAAGCCGCCGCATCGGGAAAACCGTTTTGTTCGGCCAGCTTTTGGTGCAGCACATGGGTAAACTCGCCTTCAAAGCCGCCGAAGCAATATTCGCGCAAATCGGGCAGTTGTCGGACAGCCAAGCCGCCTTGCCCTGCCTGTTGCAGTATCAGGCCGGCGGTTTCCGCGGCACGGGGCGCGGTGCTGGAGAAGGCGGCATCAAACGCAATTTCCCGTTTCCCTATCTTGCATCCCAAAGTCGAAGCCGCAGCCCGTCCTTCGTCAGTCAGCGGCGAATCGCTCCATCCCTGCAGGCGGCCGATGGTATTGAAAACGGTTTTGCCGTGTCTTACCAGATAAACTTCCAGCATCGCATCATTCCTTAATGAACACATTTATTCAACCTTGAAACCGATCGGGCATCATAACAGCAGAGAGGCCGTCTGAAAAAATAAAACTGCTTTCAGACGGCCTTTCCATTAAAATAGGACGGTATTATCCGAAAGAAGCAAAAATTATGGCAAAACAACCGAGCGGCCTCGGACGCGGCCTCGATTCCCTTTTGTCCGGCAGTATAGAAGACGGCCGAGACGAACGACTAACCACGGTAGCCGTAGGCGACATCAAGCCCGGACGTTACCAACCGCGCGTGCAGATGGATGACGAAGCATTGCAGGAATTGGCGGAGTCCATCAAAGCCCAAGGCGTTATACAGCCGGTTATCGTGCGCGAGCACGGATTGTCGCAATACGAACTGATCGCCGGAGAACGCCGTTGGCGCGCCAGCCAATTGGCCGGGCTGACCGAGATTCCCGTCGTCGTCAAAAACATCAGCGACGAAACCGCGCTGGCAATGGGTTTGATTGAAAACCTGCAACGGGAAAACCTCAACCCGATTGAAGAAGCACGCGGCCTGAAGCGTCTTGCCGACGAATTCAGCCTGACACATGAAACCATTGCCAAAGCCGTCGGCAAAAGCCGCAGTGCGATTTCCAATACCCTCCGCCTGCTGGCCTTGCCGGAACCGGTTCAGGAGCTGCTTTACCGCCGCCACTTGGAGATGGGGCATGCCCGAGCATTGCTGACACTGCCGGTAGTTGATCAGTTGGAATTGGCTCAGAAAGCGGTTAAAAACGGTTGGTCGGTACGCGAAGTTGAGCGCCGCAGCCAGTTGGCGCAACAGGCAAAAAAAAGCAGTACCGAGAAAACCGTTCATCCCGATATCCGGCGGTTGAATGAAACATTAACGGCCGAGTTGGGCGTGAGTGCCGAAGTCAAAAGCAGTAACGGTCGAAAAGGTAAAATCGTCCTGCATTTTGACAATCCGGAAACTTTAGATGCACTGTTAAAACGGTTAGGTGTGCCGTTTGATTGAATACGCAGCAAATTAGAGCCGGAGTTGAAGCAATAAATCACCGGAAATACCTGTCAAACAAGCAGAAAATGAAACAATGGCATAGATGAAGGCCGAATTATCTTTAAATGCGGCAGACACCTTGTCATTTTGCTAAGAACTGTTAAAAATGGCCGTAAAGCCGAATGGGAGGCTTGAAAACGTAACTTTCTATAACGGTTGCATTGGCAGGTTATAAAATTATTTCACGAAAATTAACCTGTTTGCTTGACGGAAAACGGGGCATTCATTATAGTAGTGCGGCCTATCCTGACTCTTGCTGTGTGCCCTAATGGTAAAAATCCTTTATCTCCAACTTGCCGTGTTATTGGTAGTGGTTGCATTGAGCGGGTTGATAGCGGGGTCGCCTGCCGCATGGTCGGCGGCTGCCGGAGGGGTGAGTTATGTTTTACCTTCTGCTGTTACGGTTCTGTTCTTAAATATTTTCCGCAGTATGCCGCAATATGCCGGTTATGCTTTTATTTTCGGAGAAGGTTTAAGAATAGTGCTGGCACTGGTTTTAATGGTGGCATTCTTTGCCCTATATCACCAGGAGTTGCGGTTTATACCGTTTCTTTTAGGCTTGTTAGCCACCAGTCATGTGATTTTTTTTATTTTTTGGAAAGCAAAATATCATGTCAAGCGCAAGTGAAACCGTGACTGCTGCCGACTATATCAAGCACCATCTGCAAAGTTTGACCAGTTTGTCCGATGTGGCGAAAGGTCAAGGTTTGCAGAATATCGCCGATTTCTCTTATATCAACTTGGATGCCATATTTTTTGCAGTCGTTTTAGGTGCTTTGGGTTGCTTCCTGTTGCGCAGGGCGGCTGTAACAGCTACTTCCGGCGTTCCCGGTCGCTTTCAGGCTGCGGTCGAACTGCTGTATGAATTTGTTGATGATATGTGCAAAGGTATTATCCATAATGCGGAGTCTCGCAAAGCTGTCGCTCCTTTAGGCTTGACTCTTTTTGTATGGATTTTCCTAATGAATGCCATGGATTTGTTGCCGGTTGATTTGTTGCCTGTAGCATGGCAAGGCATTACTGGTGATCATCATGCATTGTTACGTTCAGTTCCAACCGCTGATTTAAATACATCGTTGGCCTTGGCAATTGGTGTTTTGTGTGTCTGCATCTATTACAATATTAAAATCAAAGGTGGCAAAGGATGGGTGCATGAGCTGTTTACAGCACCATTCGGTCCGTTTTTGGCTCCGGCCAACTTTTTGTTGAATATTTTGGAATTTTTATCCAAAACCGTTTCTCATGGTATGCGGTTGTTTGGCAATATGTATGCAGGTGAGCTGGTGTTTTTGCTAATTGCTTTGCTTGGCGGTGCTTGGGCTGCTGGCGGACATTTCAGTTTAATGGATCCCGTCTTATTTGTGTTCCATATCGTTGCAGGTGCGGCTTGGGCTATATTCCACATTTTGATTATTACCTTACAGGCTTTTATCTTCATGGCATTGGCGTTCGTTTATATCGGTCAGGCACATGATGCGCACTAAGTATTGTGTAATGGTTAAAGGTTTTATGTTCTAAAGTTTGAAGTTTTAGTTTTGGTTGTTTAGTCGTAGTTTTAACTTTTGTTTTATTTAAGGAGTGTAAAATGGGTTTGATTGCTATTGCTTGCGGTTTGATCGTGGCATTGGGTGCATTGGGTGCCTCTATTGGTATCGCAATGGTTGGTTCTAAATATTTGGAATCCTCTGCTCGTCAGCCTGAATTGATTGGCCCGCTGCAGACCAAGCTGTTTTTGATTGCAGGTCTGATTGATGCGGCATTCTTGATTGGTGTGGCTATTGCTCTGCTGTTCGCCTTCGTTAATCCGTTTGTTAAGTAATCAGGGAAACTCTTATTCTGTATGAGCAGAATAAAAAGATTGCTTGATTAACTCTATACACGAAGGTTAAGTAATGAATTTAAATGCAACCTTAATTGCGCAGTTAATCGTCTTTTTTATCTTGGTTTGGTTCACAATGAAATATGTGTGGCCTCCGATTGCTAAGGCGCTTGATGAGCGCGCTGACAAAATCGCAGAAGGTTTGGCTGCGGCTGAACGCGGGAAGAGTGATTTTGAACAGGCTGAAAAGAAAGTTGCAGAACTCTTGGCTGATGGTCGCAATCAGGCTACCGAACTGGTGGCGAATGCGGAAAAACGTGCAGCGCAAATTGTAGAGGAAGCAAAGAATCAGGCTTCTGTTGAGGCTGCCCGTATCGCGGCTCAAGCAAAATCAGATGTAGAGCAGGAAACTAACCGTGCACGCGAAGCATTGCGTGAGCAAGTTGCTGCTTTAGCTGTAAAAGGTGCTGAAGCCATTTTGCGAAGTGAGGTTAATGCTGCCAAACATGCTGATTTGCTTGCTAACCTGAAGCAGGAGCTGTAGCTTATGGCTGAGTTCGCAACTATTGCCAGACCTTATGCAAAGGCATTATTTGAACTGGCGAACGAAAAACATCAAATTGAATCTTGGCTGATTGGGTTGAAGGAATTAGCATGGTCGGTAGATCAGGCTCGTGTTGCTTCGCTGATTGAAGATACCCGAACTAATAGCAAGGAAAAAGCTGATTTTTTACTCAAATTGCTTACTGATGAGCAGGTTGCGGGAGACAAAACTTTTCGTAATTTTGTTCATGTAGTGGCAGACGAAAAGCGGCTTTTGGTTTTACCTGAAATTTATGTTCAATATCAAGATTTAGTTTTATCGCGTAATAATACCAAGAAGGCGGTCATTTACAGTGCATTTGAATTTGCTAGCGAAGGGCAAAAGGCCAAAATCGTAGCAGATTTGGAGCAACATTTTAATACCCGGTTAGAAGCTGTTTTTAATGTTGAGCCTAGCTTAATCGCCGGAATTAAGGTGGAAGTGGATGATCAGGTATTGGATCTGTCTATACAGGGTAAATTGCAAAAACTGTATACGGCAATGACGAATTAGGAGAGTTTTCATGCAGCTTAATCCTGCTGAAATCAGCGAATTATTGAAAGCCAAAATCGAAAACTTAGACACAAAGCAAGAGATACATACTCGAGGTACGGTAATTTCCGTTACTGATGGTATTGTGCGTGTGCATGGCTTGTCAGACGTAATGCAAGGTGAAATGCTTGAATTTCCGAATAATACGTTTGGTCTGGCAATGAACTTGGAGCGCGATTCGGTTGGTGCTGTTGTGTTGGGTGAATATGAACACATCAAAGAAGGAGATGAGGTTAAATGTACTGGCCGCATCTTGGAAGTGCCGATTGGCCGCGAATTGGTGGGCCGTGTAGTAAATGCACTGGGGCAGCCAATTGATGGCAAAGGTCCTATTGATACAAAACTGACAGCACCTATTGAGAAAATTGCGCCAGGTGTAATTGCTCGTCAATCAGTTGACCAACCTATGCAGACAGGCGTGAAAGCTATTGACTCAATGGTACCCATTGGTCGAGGGCAGCGTGAGTTGATTATTGGCGACCGTCAGACAGGTAAAACAGCTGTTGCATTGGATGCAATCGTCAATCAAAAAGGGACTGGCGTTGTTTGCATTTATGTAGCAGTAGGTCAAAAAGCATCTTCTATTGCGAACGTAGTTCGTAAATTAGAGGAGTATGGCGCAATGGAGCATACAATTGTAGTTGCCGCAACGGCTTCTGAAGCTGCGGCATTACAATTTATTGCGCCTTATGCAGGCTGTACTATGGGTGAGTTTTTCCGAGATAGAGGAGAAGACGCTTTAATTGTATATGATGATTTGTCTAAACAAGCTGTAGCTTATCGTCAGATTTCTTTATTATTGCGTCGTCCACCCGGTCGCGAAGCGTATCCTGGCGATGTGTTCTATTTGCACAGCCGTCTGTTAGAACGTGCTGCTCGTATCAATGCTGATGAAGTTGAAAAGCTAACTGGTGGCGAGGTAAAAGGTAAAACAGGCTCTTTAACTGCACTGCCAATTATTGAGACTCAAGCCGGTGACGTTTCAGCGTTCGTTCCGACTAATGTAATTTCAATTACTGATGGTCAAATTTTCTTAGAAACTGATTTGTTTAATTCAGGTATCCGTCCTGCCATTAATGCAGGTATTTCCGTCTCCCGTGTTGGTGGCGCTGCCCAGACTAAAGTTATTAAGAAATTAGGCGGTGGTATCCGTTTAGCTTTGGCGCAATATCGAGAGCTAGCAGCCTTCTCTCAATTTGCATCTGATTTAGATGAAGCCACACGCAAGCAGTTGCAGCATGGTGAGGTAGTTACTGAATTGATGAAGCAAAAGCAGTTCAGTACATTAAATACAGCTGAGATGGCTTTGACCCTATGGGCTATTAATGAAGGCTCATACGGAGATGTTCCTGTTTCTAAAGCATTATCTTTTGAAGCTGAGTTCTTGAGTTATGTGCGTACTCAATATCCAAAAGTTTTAGAAAGCATCAATGAAACAGGTGCTATGTCTGATGATAATGAAAAAGCCTTAACAGAAGCGATGAAGTCTTTCAAAGCGTCTTATGCGCATACGGCATAAGCGGTAAAGAAAGGAGTCTAGAATGGCTGTTGGGAAAGAGATTCTCACCAAAATTCGTAGTGTTCAGAATACACAAAAGATCACTAAAGCGATGCAAATGGTGTCAACCTCTAAGATGCGTAAGACTCAGGAACGGATGCGTTTGGCGCGTCCGTATGCTGATAAAGTACGTTTGGTAATGGGCCATTTGGCACAAACACAAGAAAACCACGGTATTAAATTATTGAGCGAGCGCCGTGAGATACATCGCGCTGGTTTTATTCTAATTACTACAGATAAGGGTTTATGTGGTGGGCTAAATGCGAATATGCTAAAGAAATTTTTAGCACAAATGCAGGATTACCAAGAACGTGGTATTGAGACTGATGTAGTTTGTATCGGTAGTAAAGGTTTAGCTACTTGCCAGCGTATTGGGTTAAATGTAATTGCCAGCGTAGTAAATTTAGGTGATACGCCTAGGTTAGAATTGTTGGTCGGTTCATTGACAGAGCTGTTTAAGCGGTACGAACAGAACGAAATTGATATTATTCATATTGTTTATTCTGGTTTCGTAAATACTATGCGCCAAGAGCCTCGAATGGAAGTATTACTCCCTATTGGGCGGAATACTTTGGAGGCAGCTCAAGTCGAAGGTCGGGGATATAATTGGGATTATCGTTATGAACCTACACCTATTGCTGTATTGGAATACCTAGTTCGTCGTTATTTGGAATCTGTGGTTTATCAGGCATTAAGCGATAATATGGCTTCAGAGCAGGCCGCACGTATGGTAGCCATGAAAGCTGCTACAGATAATGCAGGTAATGCAATTAAGGAGCTGCGTTTGGTGTACAATAAATCGCGCCAAGCGGCTATTACTACAGAATTGTCAGAAATTGTTGCAGGTGCAGCGGCTGTATAGCTTGCTGATTTGCATTTAGAAATTAGGATGCGATAATGAGCCAAGGCAAAATCGTACAAATCATCGGTGCTGTAGTGGATGTGGAATTCCCACGTGACGCTATCCCGCATGTTTTTGATGCATTAAAATTAGTTGAAAATGACCTAACCTTAGAAGTTCAACAACTTTTAGGGGATGGTGTAGTGCGTACCATTGCGATGGGTAGTTCAGATGGATTAAAGCGTGGTATGGCTGTGAATAATACTGGGGCTCCGATTACTGTTCCTGTTGGCCGTGAAACTTTGGGTCGTATTATGGATGTATTGGGTAATCCAGTTGATGAGGCAGGTCCGGTAAATGCATCCAATACACGTGCGATCCATCAAGAGGCTCCTAAGTTTGATGAGCTTTCTTCAACAACGGAATTATTAGAAACAGGTATTAAGGTTATCGACTTGTTATGTCCGTTTGCCAAAGGTGGTAAAGTGGGTCTGTTCGGTGGAGCAGGTGTAGGCAAAACCGTAAATATGATGGAGTTGATTAACAACATTGCCAAGGCGCATAGTGGTTTGTCTGTGTTCGCAGGCGTGGGTGAACGTACTCGTGAAGGTAATGACTTCTATCACGAGATGAAAGATTCCAACGTATTGGACAAAGTGGCAATGGTTTACGGTCAGATGAACGAACCTCCAGGCAACCGTCTGCGCGTTGCTTTGACCGGTTTGACTATGGCCGAATACTTCCGTGACGAAAAAGACGAAAACGGTAAAGGTCGCGACGTATTGTTCTTCGTTGACAACATCTACCGTTACACTCTGGCCGGTACCGAAGTATCTGCACTGTTGGGCCGTATGCCTTCTGCAGTGGGTTACCAACCGACATTGGCTGAAGAAATGGGTCGTTTGCAAGAGCGTATTACCTCTACCCAAACAGGCTCCATTACTTCCATTCAAGCCGTATATGTACCTGCGGATGACTTGACTGACCCGTCTCC
>ERZ772807.1411-NODE-1411-length-13440-cov-9.876802_pt1 | contig 13440 bp, 9 predicted proteins | sample MGYA00511472_ERZ772807 | MGnify/ENA primary metagenome ERZ772807 (study PRJEB29015, sample SAMEA2737947) | human oral metagenome | biome: human oral; feature: human-associated habitat; material: dental | place: China | collected 2039 ...
TCTCCAGAGCATAGTTGATTTGCTGTGGCGTAACACCAAAGTGAAGACCAATAGCTATGGCTGCCAACATATTATCTAAGTTGTAAGAACCAATGAGATGGGTTTGAACTTCGTAGATAGTAGGTGCTGGCTGATGGGTGTTAAGGCTTGATGACTGCCACTCAAACTTCAAACACGGAGCGCAGCTAACAACATAACCTTGCACGTCAGCAGTTTCATCTTGTCCGTAAGTTATGATACGATCAAACGCTCGCTGTTCTGCCATTTCCGTCAAATCGGGATTGCTCTCGTTGAGAAAAAGTAAACAACCATGAGCTTTAAGGAAATCATAAAGTTCACCCTTGGTCTTCTTTACGCCTTCAAAACTACCAAAACCCTGAAGATGTGCACGCCCAACATTAGTAATCAAACCGCAAGTTGGCTCTACGTATGTAACCAATTTCTCAATGTCACCAGGGTGAGAAGCACCCATCTCGATAACTGCAATCTCATGTTCTGGACGAATACCTAACAACGTACGAGGCACACCTACATCGTTGTTATAGTTCGCCTCCGTATGATGTACATTAAACTTCTCAGCCAATACGGCAGAGATAAGTTCTTTACTTGTCGTCTTTCCGTTTGTTCCTGTAATACCAATCACAGGGATTGAGAACTGACGACGATGCTCGCGCGCTAATTCCTTATAAGTTACAAGGGCGTCATCAACGAGGATATAACGCTCGTCTCCTGCCTTTGCATATTCCTTTTCGTCAATGATTGCATAGCTACAGCCCTTTTCCAAGGCTGCTTCAGCAAACTTATTACCATCGAATGATGCTCCCTTCAATGCCACGAAAATACTTCCTTCAGGACAGTTACGGCTGTCTGTGGTCACAACAGGGTGCGCTTGGTAAATCTTGTAAATCTCCTGTATATCCATTGCGTTTACTTTATTCTTTGTGCAAAGGTAAGCTAAATGAAAGACAATGCAAAGCAATGAATGTCTTTTTTTATTATCAGAAATCATCTTCAAGCTGTTGGAGTGATTGCTATTAGATTCCACACAACGATAGATAACAAGGGAATTAACGCCCCGCACCATTGGTGCGGATGGTGAGCACCAATGGTGCGGAGTATCAACACAACGAAAAAAGATAGTAAAGAGTTTCTATCAGAACCCTATAATCGCTTATAAAACATGACTACCTAAAACGCGACATACGGCCGCAGACGTTCGATTGCTTCGGGCGTAAAGTCTTTTAATAAGTGGAGTTGTGAGAGACTGGTTAGTTTTCCTTTCAGCCGTCTATAGTCGCAAATAGCCTTAGCCTGATAGAAATTCACATAAGGATGCTTACGAAGTTGTGCGAGAGTTGCAGTATTTAGGTTTATCTTCTCTGTCTGTGGGTTAGCAATAGAGAAGTAAGGTAGGCTTTCTTCTGGGAACCCTTCAATCTCTTGCAGTTGTCCCACAGCAACATATCCGCCTAATCGTTTACCATAGTTAAAGATGGCACGTGCCCACCCAGAGCCAATACCAGGGACCTTCTTTAGCTGGGTTGTGTCAGCAGTAACGAGATTGATATGTTCACCAACTTTTAGCTTCAACGGGTAGCGAAGGGTATCACGCTCATTCCCTTTGTTAGGTTTATACGTGTTTTGCGCCTTATAGGCCTCATAAGCTGCATGAGCAGCCTGCTTATCAGCTTCTTTTTGAGCAATATAAGCTTGTACAGAGGCGAGCGTGGAAGCAGGTTCGTAATCGTCACCAATCGTTATATAGGGTTCTAATTCTCGATACTGTTTGCGCGTAAGACCATAGAGGCGGGCAAAGTCCATCGGTGAGCGATAGACTCCTCCTTTAGAACGATACTTGATGATATTACGCACTTGGAAAGGAGCTAAGCCTAACTGCTGCAACTCTTCGGCTGTAGCTGTATTTGGATCGAAAGGAAATAGGTGTTTTCCTTCTGCCGTTTCAACTTCTGGGAGTTGCGCTTTATGGGAGAAAGAAGTGGGTTTATTCTTACTTATACTATCGCTTTTCACAGCAGAAGTTTCCGTTGTTTGATTGCCAACAAAGATAATCAAACCAATGCTACCAACGATAAACAGCAAGAGTAGCAACAGCACTTTTCGATCGGAACGATGGAGATAGAAAATTGATTTTAGGTTCATAGTATACAGTGTTTAAACTCTGATGAATCCTTCAAAAGAAGAAATCATTATATATATAAGGGAGGGTTAAAGGATTATTAAGTATTAGTTGGTGATAATAGGTTGTAAATTAATGTTGGAAGTTAATACTTCTTTTTTTCTTACCCATCCCCTCTCCTATTGGAGAAGGGGTGGTATAGGATTTCTTCTCATACTTTTCAAGGATAGAGAAGATAGAGGGAAAATTGCGTATCTAATGGCTTAGAAAACTCCTAACTGATGTAGGAAGATTGCGAGAATAGCCAATGGACAAACAAAACGGATGAGGAAGTAATAGGTACCAAAGAAGATACCACGTGTGGTTCCCCAGTTGGTAAACTCGTCCTTCACCAGTTTCTTTGGTACATACCAGCCTATGAATAAGCAGGTGAGAAGTCCTCCTATAGGTAGGAAGATTTGTCCTGTCACAAAGTCGAAGACATCGAAGAGGTCGACACCTGCCACCTTGAGGAAACTCCAATCGCCCAATGACAGCGAGCAGACTGCACCAATAAGCGAACATCCAGCCGTAACAATCATTGCAGCACGTGGACGACTGATGTGCAACTCCTCTTGAAAGAAGGCTGTACTCACCTCGTGTAGGGAAATCAAAGAGGTCAATGCTGCCATTGAAAGCAACAGATAGAATGCCATTGAAATGATATAGCCAACTATAGGCATACTCGCAAAGGCCTGCTCAAAGACATTTGGAAGGGTAATGAAGATAAGAGATGGTCCGCTATCAGGACTTACTCCCACAGAGAATGCAGCTGGGAAAATCATCAAACCTGCAAGAATAGCAACGCAGGTGTCAATGAAACCAATCTGTACTGCTGAGTTCAACAACTTTGTATGACGACTATAATAAGAGGCGTATGTACAGATACACCCCATCGCAATACTCATCGAATAGAATGATTGCCCTAAAGCGCCCAAGAATACATCGCCTGTTACCTTACTGAAGTCGGGCTTCAATAGGAATTCTACGCCCTTACTTGCGCCTGGAAGAAGGCAAGATGCAACGACAATAGCCACCAAAAGCACAAAGAGGGCTGGCATCATAATTTTTGATGCACGCTCAATACCATTCCTAACACCATGAATAATAATGTAGTGGGTGAGAAACAGAATAGCTACGGTCCATAAAACAGGCTTCCAAGGATTGGTAGAGAAGTCTGTAAAATAAGACTTGAAATAATCTGGTGTACCATGCAGATGATTCAGGACAGAGGCTGCCCCATATTGCAAACACCAACCCGAAACGACAGCGTAATAGCCCGTAATGAGGAAACCAGTGAGCACTCCTAAGTAACCTACCCACTTCCAAGCACTCCCATTAGATAACTTTGTATAGGCTCGTGCCGTATTTGAGGCTGCATGACGACCGATAATGAACTCGCTAATCATACAAGGCAAGCCCAATAACAAGATACAACCAATATAAATAAGAATGAAAGCAGCACCACCATTCTGACCTGTCATATAAGGGAAACGCCATACATTACCCAAACCAACAGCACCGCCTGCAGTGGCAAGAATCATACCTAACTTGCTTCCAAACTTCGCTCTTTTTTGTTCACTCATATAAATTTGATTTGAATATATGCGCAAATTTACGAAAAAATATCTACTTTTGTGTCAAATTAGAAGTAAAATATGAGTATAACAAAACACATCTTAACTAAATACCCATTTAGTTGTATTATTGTAATCGGAACTTGGATATTGTGTTTTATGACTATTCCAGAAACACCACTGAGCTCTGTTCGGTTTATAGATAAGTGGACACATAGTCTTATTTACTTAGTTTTAGGCCTAAGTATAAGCATCGAATACTTACGCAATACAAAGCAGCCCAGCCCCAAATTCATCATTGTATGGGTCTGGTTGATGCCTATTATCATGGGAGGACTCATTGAAGTTCTTCAGTCCTACTGTACAAATGGGAATCGAAGTGGTGAATGGCTCGACTTCTTCGCAGATGCTATTGGCTCGACTATAGCCGTGCTTATCGGTATTCTTCTGGTACGATATCGCGCCAAAGCTTAAATGGATTGCGACGCATCTGGGAATTATAGAAGTGGCGATTACCCGTAACTTCTAAGCCAATAAAGTCTGGCTTATCAAACGATTCATCCTCACTTCCTAACTCCACTTCAGCCAAGACGAGTCCATCATTATCACCATGAAACTCATCTATCTCAAAGGTATGACCTTCAAAAGGTACAAGATAGCGATGCTTATCAATCACACCTGGCTCGCATAAAAGCATTAATTGCTGTGCTTCTTCCAGTGTAATCTCTTTTTCAAACTCATAACGTGATAGCCCACCTGTACGTGATGGACCTTTGATTGTCAGATATCCCTTATCGTCCCTGATACGAACACGAACGGTATTAACAGCTGCAAAATATCCTTGTTGTATGTGACTACAACTACTTGCATGCTTTTTCCAGTCCATATTCTTATGAACTAAGAACTTTCTTTCAATCTCTAATCCACTCATGAGATCCCTATTGTTAATACAATAAGCGACTGTCACGATCTAAGAGATAACAGTCGCGTATCATTTATGTCCTGTTTACTATTAGCTATTTGATGCTATAATGATTGTAAGAACGCCCAAAGCGACTAAAATCACAGCCAACCAAGCAACGACACGATTAGCCTGCTTTTCTTGTTTAAGCTCTCTTTCCTTGCGATTTATTTTACTTCTTTCACTCATAGTTATATTATTTTAAAAGGTTGTATATCATTATTAATAAGGGAAGAAACCTCCCCAAGTTCCTCAAAAGGAGGAGAAATATTGGATTACAGTGGGATAATTGCAGGTTCTTCCTTTGATAATTCTTATCCAAATCATCCCCCATTAGGCTCTTTCCTCCCCTCAGAGAGGATAGAAGGGACCTTCTATTCCTCCGTTGGAAACTCCATCAGATAAGCTTTGATGAAGTCATCAATCTTACCATCCATCACACCATCCACATCAGAAGTCTGATAATTAGTGCGGTGATCCTTCACACGACGGTCATCAAAGACATAACTTCGAATCTGACTTCCCCACTCAATCTTCTTCTTACCAGCCTCAATCTTAGCCTGTTCTTCCATGCGTTTCTTCATTGCACGGTCATACAACTGCGACTTCAAGAGCTGCATAGCCTTAGCACGGTTCTTTGGTTGGTCGCGAGTTTCCGTATTTTCAATGAGGATTTCCTCCTGTTCTCCAGTGTCAGGATCTTCATATTGATAGCGCAAACGTACACCTGACTCCACCTTGTTGACGTTCTGTCCACCCGCACCACTCGAACGGAAGGTATCCCAACTGACGCGAGCAGGGTCAACATATACCTCTATCGTATCATCAACCAATGGCGTAACGAAGACGCTGGCAAAGCTTGTCATACGCTTACCTTGGGCATTGAACGGACTAACACGTACCAAACGGTGCACACCATTCTCACTCTTCAAGTAGCCATAAGCATATTCTCCACCCTCAAACTTCATTGTCACACTCTTAATACCAGCCTCATCGCCTTCCTGTATATCAGAGATAGTAACTCTATATCCCTGTGCTTCACCCCAACGCATATACATACGCATCAGCATAGAAGCCCAGTCTTGACTCTCCGTACCGCCCGCTCCAGAGTTAATTTTCATCACACACTCCATCGGATCCTCCTCCTGACGTAGCATATTCTTAAGCTCTAATCCTTCGATTACCTTAAGAACCTTAGCGTATGCGGTATCAACTTCCTCCTCAGTGACAAGTTCATCTTTATAGAAATCGAACGCCAACTGTACTTCATCAGCCAACGCACGTGCCTTATCATAGTCTTTAACCCATTTCTCGATATCCTTAACTTTCTTCATCTGCTCCTGTGCACGAGCTGGGTCATCCCAAAAATCTGGGGCTTGTGTACGGAGTTGTTCCTCCTCAAACTCTATTCGTTTCTTGTCAATATCAAGATAACGGTGCAACGCTTCAGTGCGTTCTTGAATATCTTTTAGCTGATCTGCTGTTATCATCTTTATTCTTTTATCGTTGGAGTGGGATTATGAACGTTGATAGAACGAGTAAAACTGACAGAAGTAATAAGACTGGCGAGTCCAGTGAAGCTAATAAAATCCAGCCTAATTCTTCTTAACAACTAACCTGTCAACTCGTCAACTCGTCAACTCGTCAACTCATTTACTTCCCTACTCCTCGTACATCTTTTCTATCACATCATGATAGCGGCGGTTTACAACCGAACGCTTTAGCTTCAACGTATTCGTTAACTCTCCGTTTTCCATTGAGAAATGGTGAGCGAGAAGGGTGAAACGTTTAATCTTCTCGTATGATGCCAAACGCTGCTGTAAGGTTTCGATACGCTCACGCATCATCTCGTTTACACGCTTATCTTGGCATAACTCCTCACGATCTTTGAACTCTATGTGATTCTCTCTTGCCCACTCTTCCAATACAGAATACTCTGGAACAATCAGAGCAGAAACAAACTTACGCTGGTCAGCAATCACTGAAACCTGCTCAATAAACTTATCTACTAACAGCATCGCCTCCACCATCTGTGGTGCAATATACTTACCATTAGAAGTCTTGAAGAGGTCCTTGATACGCTCTTTTAAGAATAACTCACCATCCTTCATATAACCGGCATCACCAGTATGGAAGTAACCATCCTTATCAAATGCCTCTGCATTAGCAGTATCACGACGGAAGTAACCAGGCATAATCGTTGGACCTTTCAGCATTACTTCACCCTCATCGCTAATCTTTATATCAATACCCTCAAGCGGTCTACCCACAGAACCAACGGTATAAGGCTGTCCTACATGGTCACAGGTAACGGTTGCCAAGCTCTCAGTCAAGCCATAACCAACAATCATGGTAATACCGATGCTATGTACAAACTCCTCTACCTCTGGAGATACATAGGCTCCAGCTGTTGGGAAGAGATGTGGATTTTCCAAGCCTAACTGTTTGCGAACAAGACTCAAAACAGTCTTATTAACAAACTTATACTCCATCTCCAACGTCAAAGGAACACGCTTTCCACGTGCAAGATACTGTATATTGCGCTTTCTTCCAACATTCAAAGCATGATAGAAAATCTTACGCTGAACGATGCTTGACTTATCCATGCGCTCCTTTACAGCCACATAAACCTTCTCCCAGAAACGAGGTACGGAAGCCATACTTGTTGGATGCGTCTCACGCATACTCTGCTGAATCTCCTTTGGATAAGTGTTTACAATCAATTCTGCACCCGCAGCGAGAGACAAACAAGCCCAACCACGCTCGAAGACATGACTGAACGGCAGGAAGTTGATAACACGGTCTTTTTCATTTACAGGCACACTCTTCCTATTCGCATCCATAGCAGCCTGATACATCTTATAAGTCAAGATAACTCCCTTGCTCTCACCAGTAGTACCACTTGTGTAAAGAATATTACAAATATCATCATAGTTAGCCTGCGCCCAACGCTCTTCTACCTCTGCTTCACGTGGAAAACCTTCACCTAACTTTAAGAAGTCTGCGAAATAGATAGAGTTTGGATCATGCTGACTAAGGCGTACACTTGAGTCAAAGACAATTATACGTTCCAATGTAGGGCAAAGGGATTGAATACGACGCGCCTTGTCATATTGCTCCTGTTCGCCAACGAAAAGAAACTTTACATTGGCATCTTGAATCATATACTGTATCTGTTGTTCAGAACTTGTTGCATAGAACGGAATGCTAATCACGCGTACTCCGTATGCACCATAATCTGTATAGAGATGATGGATACAGTTTTGTGAAAACACAGCAATAGTCTCTTGTGGCTTCATTCCGAGGTTCAAGAGCGCATTTGACACTTCCTTTACACGCATTGAGAACTGGTTCCATGACACTGTCTTCCAGTCCAGACTGCCAAAGTTACGGAAAGTGATTACTGGTTTTGCTCCGTATTTTTTTGCTTGTTCGTGAATAAGAACAGAGAGATGTCCGATTGTCTGCATTGTTTCCTAATTTATCTTCGACCAATCAGCACATATAAAAAAGCCTGAAAGTCTTTTATTCAAATAGCTGATTGTACTTTATTTTCTGCAAATATAAACATTTATCCGCAAAGCAAAAAATAAATTAGATATTAAATTGCAATTTTACCCTTTTGCTTTTCCTCTACCAAACAGAGAAGAACAGAACAATTATTTTCTTTTATAGAACAAAACAAATTCCACATGAGTACCTATTAGAAAGCTAAAAGTCTACGATAAGAATCCACAATAATATCTTCTATGCAATTTTCATCAATTAGTTGAGTCCATTTACATAACATATTTCAATGTGTTTAGCACTCCGCACCATTGGTGTTTACCATCCGCACAATATGTGCGAAGCCTTAGCTCGGTATGTGCGAAGCATCAACACATCAGCTAAAGATGAGAAGAAAGGGGCATTAAACCCATTATAACAAGGGGAATAAGAGGCAATTAGCTAACAAATAGGAGGAAAAGATTTACCTGACAGCTGCCGAAGAAGGTTTTTCTTCATGATAAAAAACATTCTTCTTCATGATAAAAAAGAATTATCTTCATGAAAAGAAATATTCCTTCTCATGAAGATAATTTAGTTATAACGTACTTATTAAACTTGGAAAGACGCTAAAACACGAAGCGAATTATCGTCACTTTCAACTCAATAAGCCCACATTATTAATATATAAGATAGGATGCTTATTAACGCAACCACTGCTCTGGATTCAACTTAGCAGTCTCCTTACGCAACTGGAACTGAAGAATACCCGTCTTACCAACAGTTCCGATGGTCTGTCCCGTACCAACCTTCTGTCCCTTGCTGACACCGACAGAACCCAAATTAGCATAAACAGAGATATAAATACCATGACGAATCATCACGACACTCATACCGCCTGCCATGAAGACACCGCTCACCTCGCCCATAAAGACACTGCGAACAGCACTGCCAGGAGCACCCTTGATATTGATACCATCATTGTTCAAGCGAATATTTGACATACCAGCCACATTGTACTGACCAAAGTGGCTAACTATCTGACCCGACAATGGCATTGGCAATCTACCACGGTTATTGGCAAAGTTACCTGTTATCGCACGATCGGCAGAACTGAGCATATCATTGTTTTCAGCAGCAGAAGCTCTTGCAGCTTCAGCCTCACGAGCAGCACGTTCACGGTCGGCATCAGCCTTGCGTTCGGCAGCCACACGATTTGCTTCAGCCTCACGCGCCATCTGGTCGGCACGAGCCTTCTCAGCAGCAGCACGAGCCTCAGCCTTTTCTTGTGCAGCCTTAGCAGCAGCTTCCTGCTCTTCTGCCTTACGAATAGCACGCTCACGAGCAGCAGCACGCTCCTTCTGCAAAGCCTCTTGACGTGCCTTTTCTGCAGCAGCTCTGGCTGCAGCAGCACGAGCAGCGGCTTCCTGACGAGCCTTCTCGGCAGCCTCAGCAGCAGCACGAGCGGCAGCCTTTGCCTTTGCTTCACGCTCTTTCGCCTCTGCAATACGGCGCGCATTCTCTCGAGCGGCAGCCTCTGCAGCGGCTTTCTTACGTGCCAATTCTTCTGCACGCTTCTTAGCGGCAGCGGCACGAGCGGCAGCCTGCGCCTTTGCTTCTGCAATAGCACGTTCGCGCGCCTTCTGTATTTCAATCTGAATAAGTCGGTCAATCTGCGCATTCAAAGCCTGCTGCTGTTGACGACGCTGTGCGATAACACCCTGCAACACCTTTTGGTCCTTCTGCAGAGAGGTTACAACATTTTGCTGTTCAACACGCTTACGCTCCATCTGAGCATGTACCTGACGGTCTTTATAGAGAAGATTACTCTTATTGACACGTACCTGTTTCAGCTGTGTATGCTTCTCATCTACCTGCATCTGCTTTGCCTTGAGCTGTTCACCCTGCGCACGCTGATAGGCAGCATACTCACGTACGAAACGAAGACGACGATACATCTGAGTTAAGTTCTTTGCTGAGAAGACGAACATCAACTTGTCTTGAATACTACGATGACGTGCCATGTAACGCATAGAACGGATGAAACGAGCACGACGCTCGCCCAACTGTGACTCAAGAGAAGCTAACTGACCTTTCAGAATACCGATATTCGAATCCAATCCTTTGATATCTGTGGCGATTGTATCAATTGTTCTTTGGTGCTGACCGATTTCAGTATCAAGGCGTACAATCTTCTGCAGACGGTCGTCAACGTCCTTCTGCTTTACTTTCATTTCCTCTTCGTGCTCTGAAATCTCTTTTTGCAACTTCAAGTTTTGCTGTTGTAAACCTTTGATTTCCTCTGTCGTCACGTATGCAGGACCCTTTGTACCCTTCTTACCAACATGAGCGTTGCGTACAGCACCCTTACCACGGACAACTTGCTGACCCTTGAGTTGAGGTTGTTGTCCCTTCACTTGAGGTTGCTGTCCCTTGAGTTGTTGCTGATGTTGCAACTTATCCTGATGCTGTTTGCCCTTCAGTTGGGGTTGCGTTTGCAATTTCTCAACTATTGGCTTCTGACCTTTTACAGGAGTAGCAGGTGCTACAGCGTGGTTGTTATTAATCGCATTTACAGCTTTCTTACCCTTACTTTTTATGGTAGTTTGGGGTTCTACGGATTGAGCCACAGCTGTTTTTTGCTGTTTCCTATGCTTACGTGAATGCTGCGCAGAAACACTCAGCATACACATTATTGACAATATGAATAATAAAGAAAGACGTTTCATTTAAAAGTTCATTAGTTTGCCGAGGATATCCTCTACGCTTACTTTTGTATACTTATCAGATGGTGTGGTAAAAACTTCCCAATCGCTGGCATCGCTGAAGCTCTCAAGATCAAAGCTTGCCTTAAGTGTCTTTGCTGGCTTCTGTCCAAACTTTGGTGTATTGATTGTCAACATCTGACTTGCAGGGAAGAGCTTTGAGCCAAACGCTTTAAAGTCATCATAACTCCATGAGAGCTTTGAAGCACCATGTGTATTGCTATTATAAGTAACAGTTGTTAGGACAATCTGATTGCTCTTAGGATTAACTGACCACTTATAATCCATCTTTCCGTCTTTAAGACTTATCAGGGTTGAGCCCTCTGTCTGTGCTTTACTCTCATCAACAGCAAACTGTGAGAGGTCTGCTTCGCTCACCTTTTGTTGACGAGGAATGAACACTTGATTCCAGAAAAGCGACTGGAGTGAATAGAAGTTGATTCCATTATCACGCAAGAATCCTACCTCATCGTAGCTTGCTTTTACATACTGCTTATGGATGCGATCGATGAAGAGGACATAATCCTTTGCAAACTCGATGCGTCCCACCTCACTACGAAGAATTGGAATCAGCAACTGCAAGCGGATTACCTCATCTTTACGCATACGCAGAATACCTGGTACGGTAATATCTTTATGCCCATCGTTGAGCGTAAAAGTAAGATTTGAAACAAGGTTCTTTTGGTAAAGTGCATTGTCTGCAACACGCTGCATGACAACAACACTCTGCATCTTGCTATCCTTTGTAGCAGGTGCTGTCTGCTGTGCAACCTTGTTATCCTGCACAGGTTTCTGTTGAATCACAGCTTTCTTTGTACCACATGATGCCAACAGCAGGGCAGTCATGCTTACAAGTAATATCTTAGTTTTTTTCATTCTGCTATGTATTTCTTTAGTTCTATCTTCTTTCTCAATGTCGCATTCTCCTTATTTCCTTCGAGAGCCTTCCTCCAGAACTCAAGAGCTTTCTCTATATCGCCTGTCTGTGCATAGATATCACCAGCGTGTTCCTTGACTACGTTGCTCAGTGTAGAGTCATTACGAATTGCTTGTTCGATATATATCTTTGCCTCTTCGTAGCGCTTTTGCAGGAAAAGAATCCATGCGTAGGTGTCAAGATAAGTACTATTATTTGGCTCAGCCTTTATCGTCTTATAGCTCATCTGCTCTGCCTTTGTGAGGTTTTCGTTCGCCTCACTGAGGTAATAGGCATAGTTATTCAAGGCAGCCACATTGTCTGCTTTCCACTGCAAACAGCTGTCATACGCTTGAAAAGCCTCTTTATTGAGTCCTTTCTCATGCAGAATATCACCCATGATACCATAAAAGTCTGACACAATAGCTGGGTCACTGTCTGGCTTTATCTGCCCAACTCCCTTTCGGAAAGTCTCCAATGCGGCGTTGTTGTCGTGCTTATGGAACTGAGCCATACCTTGGAAGTAATAGAATGCCATCTCATCTGGGTTGTATTCTATGGCTGGTCGACAAATAGCGATGACCTTATCGTAGTCTTGTGTGTCCCAAATATTCTGTATCAATGCTATTCTTGCACGCGAATTATCGGGTTCTACCTCAAGAGCTTGCTCATAAACGCGATTGACTGCAGCCTTTGGTTGCTTGCGAAGTGTCATATATGCGGCTTTAAGCATATAGATATCGGCATCTTCTTGAGGAACAGCTAAGGCTACAGAGAAGAGCCTCATCACCTCAGTACTATCTGGAGTATTATCTTTCTGACTGCTTGTAATGACCTGACGGAGTAACTCTAACTTCGCTTCCTTTTCTGTTTTTGGCGATTGCAACAGTTCCTGTAGGATTGTTTTTACAGTTGCCTTGTCTCCAATATTATTATAATAATCCATCATGGAAAGCTTGGCAAGCGAGTTATCAGGGTCTTCTTTCAGTACATCACGGTACTTTTGAAGGGCTTCCTTCTTCTTTCCATTCTGCAAAAGCCAGTTTCCGAACATCACACGATAGTTGAGATCGAGCGGATGACTATCAACGAGCGACTTCAACTCATCATACTCCTTGCGCTTTTCCCCCATCTGTTCGTAGATTTGCATCTTACTAAGTGAGATCTGCTCATTGGTTCCTTCCAGTGTTTCCAGACGTTCCAAGCATTTAATCATCATCTTGTAATCATTCTGGGAACCGTAGAGTTGATAGAGAATTTGCAGTACGTCAGAACGCGTTTTATTGGATTCATAAAGGCGTTCGAAGGCTTTTATCGCATTAGGATAGTCTTTCTGTGACACATAAAGCTTTCCTAATTTCTCTTGATAAGCTGAGTTTTCGGGATCAAGACTTGCTGCCTTCTCGAAGTATTCACGTGCCACAGCATCCTTCTTCATATCCACATAAAAGGAGGCTAACTGATAATAAACCTCTGGTGCTTGTGGATTGAGTTCGCGTGCATAGCGCAGAAGGTCGAAGGCAGCCGTAAGGTTGCCCATATCCTGCTGTCGCATTGCC
>ERZ772807.1415-NODE-1415-length-13390-cov-14.038995_pt1 | contig 13390 bp, 24 predicted proteins | sample MGYA00511472_ERZ772807 | MGnify/ENA primary metagenome ERZ772807 (study PRJEB29015, sample SAMEA2737947) | human oral metagenome | biome: human oral; feature: human-associated habitat; material: dental | place: China | collected 2039 ...
GTCAGCGGCGGTGGAAGCCTGGGTGGTTGCCGTGCTTGCGGGCCCAGCGGATGGGCCGCAGCGCGGCGAGGCAGACGGCGGAGACGACGGTCCACAGCAGGGTGGTAGAGATGTCGAGTTCCCCGGTGGTGAAGCCGGCGTAGCAGAGGGCTGTGGCGTGGATGGCGGAGAGGGTGCCGGCTACGAGGGCGGTGGCGTAGAGGGTGCGGGTCATGTGCGGTCTCCCTTATTGATTGGCGTTGTTGTTCTTATGGTACCTGCCTCACCTGGGCGCGTGGAGGCCGTGTGGGCGACGCTGCGGGCCTAACGAACGACCCCCGCACCCGAGTACTGGGTGTGGGGGTTTCGTCCGCTCGCGTGGCCGTGAGTGCCCTTATGGGGTGGGTTCCGCGAGGGTGGCCATGGCAGGTTGGCGGATGAGCTCGGCGTCCCCGGTTGCGCCGTGTCTGTTCTTGGCCACGGACACGGCGAGGCGCGTCTTATCGGGTATGCCATTGCGGACGGGCAGGGACAGGAGGGTGACGGTGTCCGCGTCCTGTTCAATGCTGCCCGACTCGCGGAGGTCGGTGAGCATCGGGGCGGGGTTGTCTCTCACCCCGGAAGCGCGGGATAGCTGGGATAGAGCGAACAGGGGGACATCTGACTCAAGGGCCAGCTCCTTCAACGCCCTCGACTGGTAGGTGACCATCTCTCTGAGCGAGGAGCCGGGGACGCCGCGAGACGGGGCGAGGAGTTGCATGTGGTCAATGACGATGGCGCCGAGCTTCCCCTTGTGGCGGAGGGTGCGTGCGAGGGCGGCGACCTGTTCGACGGACATGGCGGCTTTGTCGCTGATGTGGATGGGCAGGGCCGCGATCCGGGCGGCCGCACGGTTGAGGGTGTCGGCGAGGTCGGAGGGCGCCGGCTCCTCTCTGGTCGTGTACTTCAGGGCGGCGCCCGTGGCTTGGGACAGGAGCCTGGGGAGCAGTTCGCGGGCTGGCATCTCCATGGACACGTAGAGGACGTGCCGGTCGTTCCGTGCGGCGCAGGCGGCGAGGTACAGGCCATAGAGGGTCTTGCCGACCGCGGGCCGGGCGCCGATGACGTGGAGGCCGCCGTCGCGGTACACGCCAACGATGCCGTTGACTGCGACCCAGGGGGTGCGGACTCCGGTTGCTTTCTTGGCCGTGTACCACTGGTCGACGAGGGACGGCATGGAGACGGTGCTTCTGTCGGGGGCGGTCTTGCCGATGTGGGACTGTGTCCAGGAGGCGACCTCGGCGGCGGTGACGTCACCGTGGAGGAGCTGCTCTGCGCGGGTGAGTACGTCATGGACGTCTCGCTTGGCGGAGGCTTCCTGAACGAGGCGGGCGTAATGGTCCGCGTCGACCGGGCTGACGGATGCGTGCACGCAGTCGAGGATGTCCTCTCCGGTGGCTGGCGGTCGGACTTCAGCGAGGACTGAGGCCGGGGTGGGGATTCTGCCCATCGCCCAGTGGTCGCGGATGATTCCCCAGAGGGCCGCGTACCTGGTGTTGGCGATCATGTCCTGGGTGGTGGACCAGGTGGTATCGGTTTGTGCTTCGCCGCCGGCGAGGGCTGAGCCGATGAGGCACTGTTCGATAGTGGTGGCTGGTTCCATTTGCGTGTTCCTTTCGGTTGGTTAGCTCAGTCGCTGGTTGCGTTGTCCCACATTGCTGCGATGTTGGCCATGAGTTCAGGGGTGGCTTCCGCGTTGATAAGTTCGGGGCTGTCGATACGAGGGTTGCCGAGGAGGCTGTCGGTTTCGGTCTGCTCTTGGGTCTGGTAGTTCTCCCAGTCGTGGTCTTCGAGCCAGCGGCGTGCGGTGCGAATGTATCGGGCGGGTGTTTCTCGGCTGCGGCATTGGTTCGCGTAGGCGCGTGCGCCGTCGGTGATTTCCTTGGCGGTGGCGTGTTGTCTGGCTTTCTGCCAGTCCTTGGCGGTGGCTTTGGTGCCCGGGTAGGCTTTGTTGAATTCTGCTCGTTCTTGGTCTTCCTGTGCTTTCTGTGCTCGTTTCTTGGCGGCGGCCTTGTCGTGCTTGGCTCGTGCGCGGGCGATGTCGTCTGCGGTGACCCGGTCGGCGACGGGTGTGAGCGGCTTGTAGGTGCGCGGCTGCTCGGTGATTCGGTCGTGTCCGGTGGTGCCTGCTGCCACGAGGCCATCGTGGTTGAGGAGGGCGTCAAGGTGGATGACGTATTCGTTGGTGTTGCCTGGCGTGCGGCGGGTTTCAATGATGCCGAGTTCGGCGAGGTGTTTGAGTGCCCGGCCGACCGTGGGGCGTGACTGTCCTGAGCGTTGTTCGATTGCGGACCAGGACGGGTAGATGTGTTCGCAGTTCCACCAGGTGCAGAGTGCGGTGAGGGTGGCGATGTCGCCGCCGGTGAGGTCGTGCCGCTTCCAGTAGGGGCGGATGTTGATAGCGCCGATGATCTGGGTGTTGTAGTACTCCATGCTTGTCTCTGTGTTGTGTTGGTTGTTGTGTTCGCTGGCTTGCTGGTGGGGGCCCGAGGAGCTTCGTGGCTCGACTCGGGCCCCGCGCTGGCCCCTGGGGAACACAACACAAAAACCATGGGGCCAGCTGTCAACCAACGGGTCAACCCTACCAGGTGGGGTTCGTCTGGTGGGCGCCTGGTCCACCGCCGTCCGTCGCCCCTGGTCGAAGCTGGCGCTGGGGGGTAGGGGGGTGTTTATTCTCTTAGATAAGGTTTGGGTCTCACTTTGATACCCCCCTGGTGTCTCAAAATGAGACGCCAACCCACCCCCTCCAGGCCGTGACCAACGTCACCGCGACGCGGGTTGACGGGCGTGTCGACACGCCGTAGATTGGCTTCGTCAAGTCAATCAACCCCCACCAAGGAGAGATCAAATGAACACCACCACCCAGCTCCCCAGCCAGGCCGGCACCACCCTGATCACCTGGGTCGCCACCCTCAGCATCGTCTGGGTCCTGGCCTCGGCCTTCGCCCTGGTTGCCGGCCACGTCACGATGGTCGTTGTCCTCGGCTTCGTCGTTGGCCTGCCGGTCGCCGTCCGGGCCACCCGGTCCAGCAACCGCAGGAAGGCCATCCTCCGCCGCGCTGCGGCCCGAATGACCCACCCCCAGTACCAGGCAGCAGCCGCCCGCTGAAAGCCCCTCAGAGACGCTCCTGCAGCCTCAGGAAGGAACAACCCATGTACCTGTCAGCCGACGCCCAGAACGACACAGCAAGTCTCATCGCCGAGTGGGTCCGAGAGAACGCGGCCGGCTACGGCGCCGTCTCCACCAAGGTCGGCCGGGCCGGCCACCCCGACGTCGCGGTCGCGGCTATCGCCAAGGCCGGTAGCACCACCTGCACCGCAAAGATCTTCGTGCACCACAACCGCATCGTGTACGCGTCGAAGCTCGGCATTCACATCTCCTACCCGACCACCTTCAAGGACGCCGGCCGGATCACCGGAGGCTTCCTGTCTCTCGAGGAGGACTGATGCTCCGTCACCGTAAAAGGAACCCATGGGCGATGGCCTTGGATATCGCTAAGGAAATCAGCCGCCGCGGGTTCCCCGCCGAGGCCAAACCCGTCACAGTGCGGTCCGCAATAGAAGACGTTCAGAGGTCCGCGATCGTGATTCCAGGGCGCGGCGTAGCGCTCGTCAACAACGAACTCAACATCATTGTCGCATCCTCCAACAAACCCCTCCCACGGACCCCAGTATTCGAATACAAGAATGCGGAATCCGCGGCGGAAAACATCTTGAGAAACCTGCCACTGCCATGAATATCTCCCAGAACACTGCGATGAGGAACCGGTCCGAGAGCGCGAAAGCGGCGGCCGCCAGGTACAGGAGACGCGTCGAGCGAGCCGAGATGGCCGCCTGGAAGCGTGTCACCTACACCGACCCAAGCACAGGACGCACCCAGACAATCAACGTCCGCCACAGCTGAAAGGAACTCCAATGTCACCGCTTTCCCAGACTCGTCTTCTCATGCCGCTCCTCGAGGCCATCCGCGACCTCCTTGGCCCGGGCGAGTACGCCGCCTTCAGGGCCACTGCGCACGGATCCCCGTGCGTTGAGGCCCACACCGAACGCGGCAGCATGACCGCCGGTATCGACGAGGACGGCCTGTACACCCTGGACGCCGCAGGCAGCCGCTACGCCTGCGATCCGCACGGCACGAAGGACGCCATCTACAACGCGATCCGCCGAGCCCTCAACGACGCCCGCGAGGAGTGGGCATGATCGGCCGCTACGCCGCCGCCGCAGACAGGACCGCCATGGCCAAAGTCATCGCCGACGTCTGCCTCCGCGACCACCCAGGCCCCGACCATCTCATTGAAGAGCCCATGGTTGGCGACGAAGCCGCAACCCTGCACATTTACTGGGGCGACCAGGACCTCATGACCGTCCATGTCGGTCGGGCCGGAGTCAGCATGCGCGCCGGCCGATCAACCGTGGACATGCCGTACCAATGCGACGCGCACCCCGCGGACGTAGCCAACCAGCTCCTCGGCACAGTAATGAAAGGAACAATCCAATGACAGACCGCATTGAACACGCAAAGATCGTCGCCCAGTCCTCGCTGATCCCCGCCGAATACCGGGGTAAGCCCGCCGACATTGTGTGGGCCATGGACATCGGCGCCGCCCTGGGCGTCCCGTACACGCAGGTAATGCAGTCAATGGTCGTGGCTCGCGGCAAGATGACGATGTCCGCGGACCTTATGGGCGCTGTTGTCCGCCGCGCCGGCCACAAGCTGCGCCTCCGCGAGGACGGCGACTCCGTGACCGCCGACCTGATCCGCGCAGACGACCCGGACTATACGTTCACCGCCACCTGGGACAAGGCGAAAGCGCAGGCCGCCGGCCTGTGGGGCAGTCGCGGCCCGTGGCAGCAGTACCCGAGGCAGATGCTCCGCGCCCGCGCCATCACCGAGGTGTGCCGCCAGGGCGCGTCAGACGCCCTCGCCGGCACCGTGTACACGCCCGAGGAGCTGGAGGCCACCCCCGCGCAGAACGCCTCTCAGAAGCCCGCACAGCAGCCGTCAGACCACACGCAGCGGGACATGACCCGCACCATCCTCATGGACTACTGCCACGAGACAGGCCGTGACGCCAACGAGGTGTGGCAGCAGGCGCAAGCCGCCGGCGCCAGCATGGACGACCCCGACTCCCTGTCCGCTGTCATCGCCAAGTGGGAGGCCGGCACCAATCCGGAACCGCAGGAGGAGCAGTGAAACTCCGCACCATCACCCCGATCGGAGTGCAGCGGCGGATCCTGTCTCTCATGTGGATCGGCCACTCCGAGCGGCGGATCGCCGACATGGCCGGCGTGAAACCAGAGTTCATCCGGAAAGGCCGAGCGGGCGAGTACGTGCCCGAAGAGGACAGGCTCCTCATCGCGTGCGCCTGGTCCCACAACCAATGCAACCCCGCCCCCGTCGGCTACGAGTCGCAGGTCGCCCACAAGACGGCAGTCGATTCCGGCGCGCACTCCCCACTCGCATGGGACGAAGACGACATTGACGACTACCACGCCGAACCACACGCTCTGACAAGGGGCCGGGACCGGTCCCCGTGGAACAGAAAGGAACACTCATGAGGATCACTGTCCAGAAGACAATGAACACGCAGGACCCGACCCGGGCGCATGACGCGGACGCCGGCCTCGACCTGTACGTCCCCGACGGGCAGGGTTGCCTCGTCCGTCCGGGCGCCGTATACACGATCGACCTCGGCATCCGGGCAGCTATCCCGGACGGCTACTTCGGGCAGCTGACCCTCCGGTCCTCCGCCGGCAAAAAAGGGCTGGCCATCCCCCACGGCGTGGGCATTATCGACTCCGGGTACCGCGGCAACCTGAAGCTCTTGATCACCGCGCTCGCCGAGCCGGTGCCGGTCGCCGCCGGCGACCGCGTCTGCCAGCTTGTTGTCCTCCCGCTTCCGCCTGTCGAGTACGAGCCCGGCATCGTGGATGACGACACCGACCGCGGTGCCGACGGATTCGGATCCACCGGCACCGGGGCCGTGATCCGCGACTACGGTGACGCCCCGGACGTCAACCACCTCACCGTCGGGCGGCTCATGGGGCAGCTGCAGGACGCAGCCTTCCGGTACGGCAACGACACTCCCGTCGCCGTGATCGCCGGTGGCGGCATCGGCTACGAACAGGGAGACAGCCTGCTCATAGTCAGAACAGTCAAGACCGGTCGCGCCGGCGGCTGGGACCAGTACCGCGCAGACACCGACGGCACCCCCATGGCAGTGATCTCATGAACGACAACGTGAACCACCCCGACCACTACACGCGGTGGCCCGTCGAGGTCATCCGCCTGACCGAGCGGGAAACATTCCTGATCGGCAACATCCTGAAGTACGCGCTCCGCGCAGGAGCCAAAGCCGGCAGCACGCGCGAGGAGGACATGGCGAAAGCCTGCTGGTACGCCCGGAGGCACGTCAGCAACATCGCCGCCCGCGACTCCTGGCAGGCCGGCCTCGACTCCCTGCAGGCGCACCTCGCCGACGCGACCGCCTACCTCGCCGCCCAGCAGGAAGACACCACCGAGATGCGCGAATACCTGCAGGACCAGGTGGCCGCCATCCACAACCAGGTAAGAAGGAGCTGTGTGAACCGTGGGACGCAACCTGAAATCCGCTAAAGCCGCCGGCGCGCGATTCGAACGACTCATCGCCGACCACCTCGACGACCGGCTGTACAGCCTCCACGTCGACCGGCAAGTCAAGACCGGGGCGCACGACTCCGGAGACATCGCCGGCGTCCACCTCGCCGGCAAACGCATCGCCATTGAGTGCAAAAACGTTACCCGCATGGACTTGCCAAGGTGGACGCGGGAGGCGCATACTGAAGCCGGCAACATCGGCGGAGCCGCCGGCATAGTCATCCACAAGAGGCACGGCAACGCCAAACCCGAAGACCAGTGGGTAACCATGACGGTCACCGACCTTGTTACCATCGTCAACCTCTTCAACGAAAGGAACTCCAATGGCCGCTGAGATCACCGTTACGGGGACACTCACCAGAGACCCCGAGATCAAGTACGCACAGTCCGGCACCCCCATGGTGAGGCTCGCCCTGGCCGCTACCAGGCGGACCCAGAACCGAGACACGAAGCAGTGGGAAGACGACGGCGACCCGCTGTACGTCGACGCCACATTCTTCGGCGCCCGGGAGAACTACCTGGGCGACATCCTCCACAAAGGCGACCAGGTGTCCGTGACCGGCCCGCTCGTCCGCCGCAACTGGGAGGCTGGCGGCAAGTCCGGCACTTCCCTCGAGGTCCGGTTCCCGAAGCTCCTCGGCTATATCAAAAAGACCGACCGGGCCGGCGGCGTGCAGGCGCTCGCCCCGACCACATCCAACACGTACGTCGCTCCGTTCTAACGGGCGCAACAGGCAGGGGAAAACCAACCGGGAGTACCCCCACCCACCCCACTACACATAGACCCTCATGAAACGGAAGATATAAACCAATGGCTTCATTCGAGATCATGATCGCATCCCAGCCGTCCTGCCAGCAGTGCCGCTCCTCGAAACGGTACCTGACCAGAAACAACACCCCCTACCTGGAGACGAAATACAAGGACGACAGCACCGCGCAGGAAATCGCTGCCGCCAACGGCTACACGGCTGCGCCCGTCTGCTACGTGGTCGACAAGCGCACCACCGCCACACTCGACCACTGGGCAGGATTCAACATGTTCCGCCTCCGCCAGTGGGCCAATAACTACAAGGCAGGAGAGTGAACATGACCCCCCTGGACGAAGCCATCATCGCGAACGACGCCCTCCCCCAACACCAGCGGCGCACCAACCAGGCCATCGCCGACGAGTACGGCACCAGCGAGGCCGCCGTCCGCCGCCACAGGAAGGCCTTGAAGCGCCGCTCCGAGCAGCGCCAGCAGGGCACAGACGACTACTTCGGGGTGCCCACCGAAGCGATCACCGCCCGCGGCAAGACCGTCCGCCTGGCCGACGGCTCCTACGAAAAGATCACCTGGAATCCCGGCGCGGCCGAGCGGGCAGAAGTGAAGCGCCTCGCCTACGACGACATCGCCCCCCTGCTCACCAAAAAGCCGACACCGGCCGCGGACCGCCCCCGGAAAGGCACGTACGTGGTCGTCATCTCCGACATGCAGATCGGCAAGACAGACGCCCGCGGAGGCACCGCGGAGACCGTCGAAGCAGTCAGGTCCGCGATCGCCCGTATCGCCCTCGACGCCGCCTACTACGACGAAGTCATCATGGTGGACTGCGGCGACAGCACGGAGAATTTCACGAACACGGTCAGCCAGGCGCAGACCTGCGACATGGGCCTCGTCGAACAGATCCGCACCGCTCAGGCGGTCCTCGCTGACTGCGTCCGACAGCTCGCCACGGCCTGCCCGTCGCTCACCTACGTGGCGGTGCCCTCCAACCACTGCCAGGTCCGCACGGGGATCGGCAGATCCAACCGGGCGAACATCGCCGCAGACGACTACGGACTCCTGATCCAGTCGAACATTCAGATGGCCATAGAAGGCCGCCCCGGCTATGAGGGCGTGAGCTTCGCAGCCCCCTCGCCGCGACTCGAGTCACTGACAGTACGCGCCCAGGACGGCACAGTCATGGGGGTCACCCACGGCCACGCGGCCGGCAGCAAGGCCCGTGTGGCCGACTGGTTCCGCGGGCAGGCGTTCGGCTGCGTGGCAGGCATGCAGGACGCCCGCGTGCTCCTGCACGGCCATTGGCACTCCTTCGCCGTGCAGACAGTTGGAGATAGCCGGCAGATCATCTGTGCCCCAACCGTCGACCCCGGCAGCTCCTGGTTCCAGAACGCCAGCGGGGAGTCGTCCAAGCCGGCCCTACTGACGTTCGAACTGGGGGCGGGGACCTCGTCCGGCTGGCGCCTCTGGTCCTGACTTCTGTCGCGGCCGCACGTCAAGAATGCTGCGCCCCGCCGGGCGAACGATGGCGTGCGGCCCGGCGACAGCCCAAAGCCCAACCCTCTCGGACACCAGAAAGGCAGAACGGGATACCCCCCACCCAAACGCTCGCGCGGCCACCTTCACAGCGAGATGGCCTTGACGCCCGCGCCATCCGATGGGAGCATTGCCTACGTCCGATCAGTCAACCAACCAAAAAGGAAACAGACATGACCACCAACACCACCCCACAGACCGCCCAGCTGGACGCCGCCCCCCGCACCGACGCGGCCGGCAACCCCCTCACCCGGTTCACCCTCACCCTCGGCGACCGGCAGGTCTTCCAGGACGTCGACCAGTGGGGCCTCCCCTACGACGGCTCCCCCAACGGCGACCTCCACGACGACCTCTGCGCCTGGCTGACCACCATGGGCCGCCTCGACGTGGACGCCCTCAACGCCCTCTGACCAACCCGAGCCGGGGGGGGGCAACCCCCCCGGCTCCCAGAAAGGACCCCCAATGAAATCTCCCACTGTCGCCCGGATCGCCGCCTGGAACGTCATCGCCGACCAGGAGCTGCCAGCCGGCACCAAGGTCACCGTCAAAGACGGACAGGTCACCATCCACCGCAACGGCGCCCAGCCGGCCAGCGTCCGCTACACCCCCGCAGACACCCCTGCAAGCGTCCGTCGCGCCCTCACGGACGCGCTCCAGGCAGCCGACCAGCCCCCCCGCCAGCAGGCCCACAAGAGGGCTCACACGGCCTCAGAGAGGAGCGCTAAATGATGTACCCTCACCAGCCAACCAAGCCGACCCCCGTCGAGAACGTCTCCGCCGGGTCACTCATCATCCGCGAAGGCGCCACCTGGAGGGTCGAATCCAACACCCCGACCCCAGGGCGGCCCGCCTACCACACCCTCACCCTCCGAGGAGGCCACGCAGGCGCCCAGAAAGGCTCCTACGCCACCGTCCCCGCCGGCTCCATCATCATCGTCCGCACCAACTGAAAAGGAACCACCACCATGCGTCACGCAGCAGCCCGTACCGCCCGCCGACAGCCGCCCCACAGGGCAGCCCAGCTCGCCCTCAGCGTCATCGCCTACGCTCTCGCCGGCATGTCCGCCTGGCTCGTCGCCCTCGGCGTCACCCTCACCATCTGGGGCTTCTGGCAGTGGCTGGGGGTGAACTGACATGACGCCCGCAGGAGTCGTCAGTGAAGCCCTCACTATCCTCGACGCGCGCGGCCTCGACCGGACCGGACTCAAGATAGCGACCGGCCCCCGCGAAGCAATCATCCGCAGAGGCCGACGCCCGTCAGGAACCCGAGTGACCCTCACCCGGCGAGGTGTCACCTGGTACGTGACCGGAGGCGGTGCCCACTGGAAAGGAACCAGCCGACACGCCGCCGCCACACAGGTCGCCAACATCATTAAAACCGGGCGGAGGTGACGGCGGAGCCGGCGGACGCTGCTCGGAGGCGATCATCTGGAGCAGCGAAACCCCCCACCGGACCAGCGCAGCCGCATACTCCTCCAACTTAAACGCCCACACCCTGAGGCGGTGCGCTTCCTTCTCTGCAAGGTCGCGCTCCGCCTCAGCGGCGTCCCTGGACTGCTCCAACATCTCCACCCGCTTGTTCAGAGAGTCAGCCGTCCGCTCCAAAGCCTCAACTCTCCGGTCGGACGTTCTCTCCGCCTTCGCGAACAACCAACCGACCCACGACGCCACGGCGGCGATCGCCGCGCCAAACAGCTCGGCAGGGAACGGAGGTAGGTCAAGGTCATGCATGACCCCAGTATGGACCGCCAGTAGAGTGACGACGCTCACGCCAACGGGGCGTACATCATCGGCATGACGCGCTTCCCGCCGCCGCCTGCAGGAATGTTCGCGACCACCGTCCGGTTCGGCCACACCTCAACAGTTGCCCCGTCGGACGAGCCGTCTGTCTTCAGAAGCGGGTAGCAGGTGCGCTGCGGCTTCCCGTCGCCCAGCACCGAGGGCGGGATCGTCGCGACACGCTTCTGCCCAACATTCGGCAACGTCACTGTGCCCCACTCCGACTGGGGCCCCACACACAGGGCGTGAGCGGAGAGGGACGCGATAAACGTGTCGCTCGGGGTCATGTCGCCTGAGAACGCCGTCCACTCAGGTGCGGGGGCAGGCGTTGCAGCGCCGGCAGCTGTCGGCCTCCGGGCGCCCACCGCGTCAACCACCTGCAGCCACGCCTCCGCAGACTTCGGACCCGTGTCGGGGCGCACATCGTAATCGCCGTACTGGCCGATGTTCCACAGCCCGACACCGTTCAGACCGGACAGCGACGCCACCTGTGCGAACGCGGCCAGCTTCGCCGCCTTCGCGTCGTCAGTCTTGTCAGGGAAGCCGACCTCCTCCAGGATGAACGGCTTCCCCGCCTGCGTGGCGATCTGAGCGAGGTTGCGGAACGCGTCGCCGGTCGGATTGTCGTACCCATGGGCGGTGAACACGTCTACCTCAGGCATGCGCGCCACCTGGTCGAACAGGTCACCGTGCGCGTCCCGGCCACGGCCGTCACCGCCCAGGTGAATGAACCCTCCGGCGGCAATAGGGCCGTCATAGCCGAGGCGGCGCACAGCCTCCGCCTGCTGCAGCAGCGACCACACGTACTGGTCCGCAGAGCCGGCCTGCTGCACCGGGTTGTCGTCGCCCCACAGCACCATCGGCTCACCAGCCAGAGCGACACAATCCAGCGTCGGGTAGTCCTGGTAAGCGACAGACGAGTCAGGGAAATTCCGCCTCAGGACTTCACGGAAGTACGGCAGCCACTCCTGCCATGTCTTGTAGTACGGGTTCACCTTCTCCTTGATGAACAGGTTCCGCACATAGGACAAGTCCAGCCAGAACCGAATGTTCGCGTCGCGAGCCCACCGCACCTTCGAGTCCAGCTCGCCGAGCTTGTCGCCGCCGTTGTTCAGCGCCTGCGCGGTGCCGTCACCGAACAGGTCCACGATCCGCATATGAGTGACACCCAGCCGCCGGGCGCGCTGCGCCCACAGCTTCCCATCCGGCGCCCCATTCGCAGACGCAATCACGCAGCCCCGCAGCGCCTCGGCGCGCCGCTTCCGCTCCTCTGTCGGCCCCATAGTAGCCATACGAAAACGCTCCCTTGTCGGGTAGTAGTTACCTGCCATGCCCATGATCTCACGGGCACGGCAGGTAACAGGCCGGCTTTCAGCGGGCGGCGCCGAGACTGATCACCCGGAACCTGGTGCCCGGGTACACGCCGCCGTCATAGTGCCAGAACGGGTCCGTACCGTACGACCCGCACGTCGAGTACGCGGCCGTGTGCGTGCCGGCGGGGACCTCCTGCTTCCACGACAAGTGGTGAGTCATGAACGTCCTGTTGTACTGGATCTCCGTCTGCCACAGGCCAGCGTTGTCCAGGATGAAACCGAAGTAATAGGAGCCGTTGGCTTTGTCTTTGTCGGCCTCGGACGCGAAATCGGAGTGGACAATGCTGACGCACACGTCAAGGCTGAACTCCAAGAGGCTCCGGATCGGCAGGCTGAAACCAGTCTCCGCCCACCTGCGTGTCGTGTGGTCGGACGTCGGTCGGCCGCGGCCGTTGGACGCGTCAGTCTTGTCGACCAGCACGTCACAGAAGCCGGCGACGGGCTGCAGCACATACTGGTTGCCGGACCTGGTCCCGTCCGCCGAGTACAGGACCCCGGCGATTAGGAACATGGCCGGGTGCGCGGTCGACACGACACCGGCCGGCGCCTGCGACAGCCGGGCCTGCGCCTCTGCTTGCGACGCGCACCGGATGAACGTGCCCACACTGTCCGCATAGTCGCCCCACGCGGACAGGATCGGGTCGGAAGCGGTCGGGACTTTCGCCCCATCCCAGCGGGTAGTACTCATATCCTCATCCTACTCAGTTCGAAATGTACATCGCCGACAGGCGCATATTGTTGAGCTCAAGCCAGCCGTTCTCAGACCCCATATTGGGGGTGCGGATCGCGAAATGCCAGTACAAACGGACGTTCGTGCGCAACTGCATAAGCCCCGCAGCCGACACCTTCACGCCCTTCACTCCCGGCTCCAAGGCGACAGAGTTCCCGACGGCCAGATCCCAGTTCCCCGCAGGGTTCAGCTCCACGAGCAGCGTCGTCCAGAGAGACGAATAGTGACTCGTCGCCGTCACCTGGATAGTGACCCAGTACAGGCCGCTATACACCGCCTGCGGGATGTTGTTCTTCCCGATACGGAAGTCCTGGGCGTCATACTCGAACCACTCGGTGTCATTCTGAAGCTTGCCCGGCCACCACTCCCAGTAGTTTCGCTGCAGGACGCGCTGCTGGTTTGTTGTCCCGATGAAGTGGGGCGGCATGACCAGCGACTTCAAGGGGCGCTGGTACTCCAGCTGGTTGGTGCCAGCCGCATACATCTGCCCGTTAGTGAAACGGAACCAAGAGTTAGTCCCCTTGTCGTCGGGCTGCGACTGACGGAACAGCAGCG
>ERZ772807.1417-NODE-1417-length-13375-cov-5.065090_pt1 | contig 13375 bp, 10 predicted proteins | sample MGYA00511472_ERZ772807 | MGnify/ENA primary metagenome ERZ772807 (study PRJEB29015, sample SAMEA2737947) | human oral metagenome | biome: human oral; feature: human-associated habitat; material: dental | place: China | collected 2039 ...
CCTTACGGAAAGGAGGAGCCACCTTATTCTTAACAATCTTAACACGAACCTGGTTACCAATTACCTGATCACCATTCTTGATACTAGTAACACGGCGGATATCAAGGCGCACGGAACTATAGAACTTCAATGCGTTACCACCCGTAGTGGTCTCTGGGTTACCGAACATCACACCTATCTTCTCACGCAACTGATTGATGAATATACAGCAGGTGTTGGTCTTTGAGATAGTAGAAGTGAGCTTACGCAATGCCTGACTCATCAATCGTGCTTGCAAACCAACAGCCGAGTCGCCCATATCTCCTTCGATCTCTTTCTTTGGAGTAAGGGCTGCCACAGAGTCGACAACGAGAATATCTATCGCAGAAGAACGTATCAACTGATCTGCAATCTCTAATGCTTGTTCACCATTATCAGGCTGTGATATCCAAAGATTATCTACATCCACACCGAGCTTCTCTGCATAGAAACGATCGAAAGCGTGCTCTGCATCAATGAAAGCAGCTATGCCCCCTTGCTTCTGTGCTTCGGCTATTGCATGGATAGCAAGCGTTGTTTTACCAGAAGACTCTGGTCCATAAATCTCGATAATACGCCCACGAGGATAGCCACCAACGCCCAATGCTGTATCAAGAGCCACACTTCCTGTTGGTATAACATCAACATTCTCTATCTGTTCATCACCCATTCGCATGATAGAACCTTTACCAAAGTCTTTCTCTATCTTGGACATTGCGGCTTGCAATGCCTTTAGTTTTCCCTCAGCAGCTAATGCTGTATCTTCTTTTGCCATATACTATTATCTTGTTTTCTGATTGATATAATACTATTTATTCTTCTTTCTGCTCTTTGGAAAAGGTAGCACCTCTGCCAAAACCTTAACGACCTTAACTGCAAAATCAGACCTTGAAACATCTAAAATATAGTGTTCCTTAGCTCCTTCATAAGGGAAGCCACGTTCGGCAGATAGCATCATTGGCTTAATTGCCTCATGTTCTTTGACATAAGGTATATTGTCACAAACAATGATGACAGGCTTCTCGTCAACATAAATCATGTATTCGCCAAACATCTTCCTGTATCTTACAATCCCTGCAGTAGCTATCTGACTACTGACAAATTCAATAAAGTCCAAAGAGCAAGCCATATTCTTATAATTCTAAATCACCACCAAATACTTCATGCCAAGGCAAGCCTTGCTTATTGAGTACCTCCAAGAATGGATCTGGATCAAAGTCTTCTACGTTCCATACACCTGGTTTGCGCCATAAGCCCTTGAAGAACATCATTGCACCAGCCATCGCAGGTACACCCGTCGTATAGCTGACACCTTGCATTCCCGTTTCGTTATAGGCATCTTGATGCTTACAATTATTATAAATGTAATAGGTTTGCTCCTTTCCGTCCTTAATTCCACGGATACGACAACCTATAGAAGTCTCACCATCATAATTCTCTCCTAAATCTTGTGGATTAGGCAGAACCGCTTTCAAGAACTGCAAAGGAACAATCTTCACCTTAGCTGTCTTACCAGAGCCATCAGCTAATGGAGCTTCATATTCTATCTCATCGATACGACTCATACCAAGATTCTGAATACAATCCAAATAAGTAAGGTATTGCTTACCGAATGTCATCCAGAAACGAGCACGCTTAATTGTTGGATAGTTCTTTACCAATGATTCCAATTCCTCATGGTGCATGAGATAAGAATCACGTGGACCAATATTTGGATAGGTCAAATCTTGATGCACAGCCAATGGTTCTGTCTCAATCCATTTACCATTCTCATAATAAAGACCCTTCTGAGTTATCTCACGAATATTAATTTCTGGATTGAAGTTCGTTGCAAATGCCTTGTGATGATTGCCCGCATTACAATCAACGATATCAAGATAATGAATTTCGTCAAAATGATGTTTAGCAGCATACGCCGTATATGCCTGTGATACTCCTGGATCGAAACCACAACCAAGGATAGCTGTCAATCCAGCCTTCTCGAACTTATCCTTATAAGCCCATTGCCAACTATATTCGAAGTGTGCCTCGTCCTTTGGTTCGTAATTAGCTGTATCCAAATAATTACAACCGCAAGCCAAACAAGCATCCATGATTGTCAGATCTTGATATGGCAAAGCTAGATTAATAACCAGCTCTGGCTTGAAATCATTAAACAATGCTTTCAATTGCTCAACATCGTCTGCATCAACCTGTGCTGTCTTGATATCAGCTTTATAACCTTTATCATGAATTGCCTTAACTAACTCATCACATTTTTCCTTGCGACGGCTAGCAATCATAAATTCAGTAAACACGTCCTGATTCTGGACAATCTTAAAAGCAGCTACAGTAGCAACGCCACCTGCACCTATCATTAGGACACGACCAGCCTCCCCAAGCCCCTCCAAAGGAGGGGTTGTCTGATTACCACCGCCTACTGCAGTAGTCTTACTTTTCAGTTCTTCCATCTTTCTTTTTATTTTATATTTTACTTGTTCTATATCTGTTACTATTTCCTGATTTGTAAACCTAAGGAGACAGAAACCTTTACTTACTAAGAAATCATGTCTACCTTTATCTATTTCCTGCTGTTCTTCCGTAAAATGATACTCACCATCTGCTTCTATAATCAGTTTTAACGGCAAGCAAACAAAGTCTACTATATAACCATAGATTACGTATTGCCTTCTAAACCTAAGACCTAATTGTTTTCTCCTAACAGCCTCCCATAAAATAGACTCCGCATCTGTGGGGAATCTCCGCATTCGCTTTGCTTCCTCTTCCAATATCGGATAGAGGATGGGGTCAGCATGGTAGTAACCAGGAGGGGAAGCCTCCCCAAGCCCCTCCGAAGGAGGGGATGTAAGATTACTAATGTGGAGTGCTTTCTTTTCCATAATGGTTCCATCTTTTCCGTTAGGCAACATCCCCTCCTTTGGAGGGGCTTGGGGAGGCTTTCCATCCCGTTAGGCACATCCCCTCCCTTGGAGGGGCTTGGGGAGGCTTTTCATCCTTCGAAGAGGCTTGAGGAGGCTTTTATCCCCATCGCATGCATTATTGAATAACCCAATATCGCTTGCCTGAAATTGCCACCTTCTAAAGGCTGCATTGCAAATAATGTGATGTGTTTTAACTCATCATCCACATCATTTAATGTATTTCTAATAGAGCGAAGCAGCGAATCCTCCTCAGCATTCGGAACAAGCATAATCCGTTTTACCTCTTCATGAATACAAAGCGTCTTGAGAAGATCAAGCAAAACAGCATCTTTCGCAGTATTTTCATCACCGCAAGCAATACTATTTATAATAAACTCACCGAACCGCTCGTCCATAAAAGCCTGACCGTTGAGTTCTTTATCATAATCGGAAGGAGCAAAATTCTCTAGTTTCTGATTCTTTTTATCATGCAAAAGAATCACTTGTGTCTCATGATTACCTGGTTTCAACCTACCATCAAGCGCAACATCTACCGCCCACTGACTAAAATCGGCAGCAGGAATACGACGATTTAACATGCGCTCAAAGTTTACGATAATATCAAAAGCCACATGATCAATATAATCACCATCAACAATGATGATGTTTTCACTCCACTTAATATTCTGTGCTTCTTGTGTATTCATAGCCACAAAGATACACTAAATCAAGCGAAATGCAAAATAATAGTATGACTTTGTTATCTTTGCGCTTTCCTCCAAAAATCTCAAATAGAAATTAAATTTATTGGTACTGACAAAGTTTAGATCCCAACTATAAGAAAAATATAATAGGAAAAAGCATATATTTAATCATTATCTAAGTTGCATAAATACACCACAAACATAACCATAGTAAATGAAATAGAAAAATTTCATAGACTATAAGAAAGAAATAAATTCTAATAGCACATTCTATCTATCTGTATTACAGAACATTACTTAATTGTATAGATAAAATCTATTAACTACATAGACGTTTCCGATTGTTTAATATACAAATTAAACTTACCTTTGTAACCATAAACAAGAAACCATTAATAAATTAAAATTAAATTAGAAATGAAAACATTAGAGATTTTAGGATTAGACGAGAAGAAAGTAGAGAAAGTTGTAAATAACCTTTCTATCTTATTAGCCGACCTTCAGGTATATTACACCAATCTTCGTGGGTTACACTGGGATGTAAAAGGTCAGAATTTCTTTACAATGCATAGCAAATACGAAGAACTATATAACGATGCAGCAGAAAAGGTTGATGAAGTTGCAGAACGCATTCTCCAGTTAGGCGCTACACCGGAAAGCCGTTTCAGCAACTATCTAAAGGTTTCTGAAATAAAAGAAGCTGGTACAGTAAGTTGCGCAATGGAAGGTCTCGATCTTTTACTTAGCACTTACAAAACTATCATTGCTCGTGAGCGCGAAATTATAGAACTTGCAACTGACGCAAAAGACGATACAACCGTATCACTCATCAGCGACTTCTTGAAAGATCAGGAGAAAACAGTTTGGATGCTTGCTGCCGTTCGATCAAACAGCTGCTCTGAATAATAGAAATAACCGGAGGGAACGCCGTTCCTCAATAATATAGAATTAAAATCCCATTAGCTTATCAATAAAATAGCTAATGGGATTATTTTTTGATTTATCCTTACTCCAAAAAACAATCATCTTTTCAAATAAAAACTTCATCTCAATACTATAATATCATATTCTAAAATAATTATTTGTAAAGATATTTGCGAATAATGTAAATTACAAATACTATAGAAACATCCCATCAAAACAATATTTCTATCAACAACACAAACCACTGATTATCAGCGTTATAATAAAACTCCAGAACTTCTCAAAAAAAAGTACTATCGTTTCACTGAAAAAGTACTATCGTTTTGAGAAAAAAGTACTATCGTTTTTAAGAAAAAGTACTATCATTTCGATGAAAAAGTACTATCAAGTTTTTTAAACCAATATATCGAAAAGAAAACGTAAAATTAATTCAAATAAAAAATGTGATTATATTTGCAATCTTCAAATATAATGTTTATCTTTGTTGCAGACTATAGGAGGATAACACCGTGAAGAGTACGGAAAAACACATCTTATTAGTCTACATAACTTAATCAATTAAAAAAACAATGGATTATTCTTTGAACAAACGCACAATGAGCGTTGGTCCCAAAAAGGGCGAGGAAGTTTTCGTGGCAAGTGCTGTTTGCCAAAAACATCGTATTTCATTTGACGAGCTTTGCGAGCGCATGGCAGACGATTCAACAGTAGGACAAGCTGATATTGCTGCTGTTTTCTATCGTTTCAGAAAGGTGCTAAATCAGCTTTGCTCACATGGTTACATCGTAGATGGTGGTCCGTTAGGAACATTCCGACCTACCTTTACATCCAAAGTCGTGAGCAAAGAGGAAGATTTCAAACCTGCAGAATGTATTTCGCGAACACAAATCATCTTTACGCCTACTGCCGATTTCCGCCAACTGAAGAATGTTGAGTTCTTCCGCGTGGCTAAGCAGGACAGAAAGAGTACGAAGAAAAAGGAAACTCCTAAGAAGAACGAACCTTCAGGTCCTGTAATTAATACATAAACCTACTGAGTAAACTAATTCTCCCCCTCTTCACTTTGGATGGAGAGGGGGAGTTTTCATTAAAGATCCCATTAGCTTATTGCTCAATAAAGCTAATGGGATTATTATTTTTACTTGAATTATCTTGAAGCAATAGGCTTTAGAAATTCAATAACTCTATTACCTTTTCAACAGCAGCACTGATACCATCGGCATCTTTACCACCTGCTTGTGCATAATGTGGCTGACCGCCACCGCCACCCTTAATGAGTTTGGCTGCTTCACGAATTACTTTTCCTGCATTTAAATCGTGCTCTTTCACCATATCATCACTGAGCATGATTGAAAGCTGTGGACGATTCTCATGTACGGAACCTAATACGCAAACGAGATTCTCTGGTAATGCTTCACGAACCTTGAAGACAATATCCTTAGCAGAAACAGGATCTACTGGGAGCACTGCCTTAACAACATGTACACCATTCACTGTTTCTGCACGTTCTACCAATGATTTCGCTGCACGATCAACTGCTTGCGCACGGAAACGCTCAACCTCCTTCTTCATCGCATCATTCTCTTCAACGAACTTGGTGAGAACTGCCTTAAGATCCTTAGCATTGTTGAACATTGCCTTCAAGTCGCGCAAGGTATCTTCAAGTGCATAGATTGCATTCTCGCAAGTCTCGCCAGTCATTGCTTCAATACGACGAACGCCTGCAGCAACGCTACTTTCACCTACAATCTTAAAGAAACCGATGCGACCCGTAGACTTAGCATGAATACCACCACAGAACTCGCAACTTGGACCGAAGCGTACAACACGAACCTTGTCGCCATATTTCTCACCAAAGAGAGCTACTGCACCCATTTCCTTTGCTTCCTCCATTGGTGTATCACGATGCTCATCAAGAGGATAATCCTTACGAATCATCTCGTTGACAAGTTTCTCTACTTGGCGAAGTTCCTCATCGGTTATCTTCTGGAAGTGAGAAACATCGAAACGGAGCGTGTCAGGACTTACGTATGAACCTTTCTGCTCGGCATGCTCACCAAGAACTTGCTTCAAAGCATAATCAAGCAAGTGGGTTGCAGTATGATTAGCTGCTGACGCATCACGCTTATCGGTATCAATACATGCCATGAATTCTGCCTCAACATCCTTTGGTAATTCCTTGACAATATGGATGCTCTGGTTGTTCTCACGCTTGGTATCAATGACATTGATAGTCTCATCCTCGTTGACAAGCACACCTTGATCGCCTACCTGTCCACCCATCTCACCATAGAATGGGGTATAATCGAGTACAATCTCATAGAAACTATTCTTCTTCTGTGTCACCTTACGATAACGGAGAATATGACATTCGTACTCTGTATAATCGTAACCAACGAATTCCTGTTCGCCTTCACGTACAATCTCCCAATCACCATTCTCAACAACAGCAGCATTGCGAGCACGTGCCTTCTGCTGTTCCATCTCTTCATTGAATTGCTTCTCATCAACGGTATAACCATTCTCACCGCAGATAAGTTCGGTCAAGTCGAGTGGGAAGCCGTATGTATCAAACAAGCGGAAGGCTTCCTTACCATCAAGTTCGGTCTTGCCATGTGCCTTCAATTCATCCATTGCACCATTAAGCAATGTGATACCCTTATCCAATGTGCGCAAGAAAGAATCTTCCTCTTCCTTCATCACACGACCAATCAGTTCACGTTGTGCTGTAAGTTCAGGATAAGCAACGCCCATCTCATGTACCAAAACATTGATTAGCTTATACATGAAAGCCTCCTTCTGATCAAGGAAAGTGTAAGCATAACGCACAGCACGACGAAGGATACGACGGATAACATAACCAGCCTTTGCATTGCTTGGCAACTGACCATCGGCAATAGAGAATGCAACGGCACGCAAGTGATCGGCAACAACACGCATTGCGATGTCTACCTTCTGCTCGTCGTTGATGCCTTCGCCATTAGGACCTTCTGGGAAAGTGTGGTTATACTTCTTACCAGAGAGGCGTTCGATCTCTTCTATTACTGGTGTGAAGATATCGGTATCATAGTTAGAGTTCTTTCCTTGCATCAAGCGAACCAAACGCTCGAAGCCCATACCCGTATCAATAACGTGCATCTTCAATGGCTCAAGGCTACCATCAGCCTTACGATTGAACTGCATGAAGACGATGTTCCATATCTCAATCACCTGTGGGTGATCCTTATTAACAAGTTCCTCTCCAGGCACCTTAGCTTTCTCTTCCTCTGAACGGAAGTCGATATGAATCTCCGAACAAGGACCGCAAGGTCCCGTGTCTCCCATTTCCCAGAAGTTATCATGCTTATTACCATTGACGATATGGTTCTTTGGGAAATGCTTCTCCCAGTAGCTAGCAGCCTCATCATCACGTGAGATACCTTCTGCCTTATCACCTTCAAAAACCGTTACATAAAGGTCTTTAGGGTCAAGATGCAATACATCTACAAGATATTCATAAGCGTAATCAATAGCACCTTCCTTGAAGTAATTGCCAAAGCTCCAGTTACCCAACATCTCAAACATCGTATGGTGACTGAGAGCAGCATCACGCCCCACTTCTTCCAAGTCGTTATGCTTACCACTAACACGCAAACACTTCTGTGAGTCAGTACGTCGGCGTGGTTCTGGTTCCTTTGTTCCAAGGATAATATCTTTCCACTGGTTCATACCAGCATTCGTAAACATCAGCGTAGGGTCGTCCTTGATAACCATTGGGGCAGACGGTACGATAACATGTCCCTTTGACTCAAAGAACTTCAAATAGGAGTCGCGGATTTCATTTGCTGTCATCATCTTTATTATATATTTAATTCAATTTTCTACCTAAAAGTGTTGCAAAGATACTGACTTTTGCGTATTTTTGCAAGCAATTAAGCTGCTGAATACACAAAATCTTATTTACCATCGTGGGAGTGTAAAGGTGTTTCATCAGCATAACCACATAAACAACTGAATTAAAAGAAACGAGATATGGCAGAGAATCCGCACAAACTGTATTATTCTATCAAGGAAGTAGCGCAGCAGATTAACGTTACGGAGAGTCTGTTGAGATATTGGGAGACAGAATTTCCACACCTTCGTCCTAAGACAACAGGCAATCGTGTGCGCCAATATACAGAGAAAGATATCGAACAAATAAAGGTTATCTACAACCTTGTGAAAGTGCGTGGTTTCAAGATTGCAGCTGCCCGCAAGATGTTACAAGAGAACCGCAATGGTGTTGAAAAGAGTCAGAAGGTTATGGAAACGCTCTTCTCTGTTCGCGACCAACTGAAGGACTTGAAGAAACAACTCGATGGCTTGGTGTAGAGTCAACCATACCTGAAAGGCATAATCCTTATTCGTTCTGAAAGAAATACTCATATACAGCATAGGGACAGACGATTTCGTCTGTCCCTATGACGTTTGTAATCCAACTATGTGAACGCTCTCTTACTTCTTCCTCGACAATGAGGCGCGCTTCACTTCAAAGTCTGCTGTGGTATTGTTATCGTCTACATACTTCTTTCCATCCCACTTCCTTTGCAATGAAAGACCAGAATAAATGGGGTAATCGCCCTTCTTCATACTTGAGAAAGACACATCTGTCACGGCATTATAACCACGGTCGAGCTTGCTGGGGCGCATTTGGAACATACGACGTGGACAGATGGTGATGCAGTCGATGACGCACTCGAAGGGTACTTCTATGGCATAGAAATCGCCGTGAGCACTACTGGTGACGGTGATATAATGCAGATAACCTTTGCTATCCTTTGTTTCGGCATAGTTCTTCTTGAATTCCTCTGGTGTCCAAGGGAGTTTTATCAAGGCTATACCGTTGCTTTCAGACACACGAGAGAAGTCATAAGAAGATCCGATATTACCGCTGGCGTCGGTAGATGTGAGGATAGCACACATATCAGGTACGTTCGGATTGTTCTTCCCGCCCCATGTGAACTCTTGCTGTGTCCATTCAAAGTCAGCCTTTGAAAGATCAAGGAAGGCATCAAGCCCTTTATACATCGACAAGTCTATCTCTTCTCCATATTCTTTGGCCGAAGCTACAAGGTCATCGATGAATTTTGCCTTGTGATCGATGGCATATTTTGCCACAACGATTTCCTGTCCGGGCCGCACGGGGTGCTCGGTTCCTTTGCCAGGAAAGTAAGATACCGCAGCAGCACCATAGTAGCGACCGACGAAATCGTCCTTTGGAGCGAACCGAATGGAGTTAGTGGGATCGATGGCATTGGTGCAGAGGGCCAGTCCGTCAAGATATTTCACTTCGCTCGTTGGGTTATAAATGATGATATATTGGTCGTCGTTATACATTTGATAGAGGTTTTGGAGCCCCCATTTGTGTACGTCGCGCACCCAGTAGTGGCCTGCATAGAAGACTTCTTTGATCATAAGGTGGTCGATTTTCGTCTTCGAGGTAGACCGCTTTTCGGGCAGTTCGTTTCTTACACAGCCCGTCAACAAGGCACAAGCCATGAGCAATAAACCGTATTTCTGAAAATTTCGAATGTTTGTTTTCATTATATTCATTTGAAAGAGTGATTATAAGAACCAGTTGCCCAAGCCTGAACCACCACCGACACCATGGGTCTGGAGGTTTTGAGAGGCTTCAAGGGCATCAATGGGAGAGAGTCCTATCTCGAGACCCAAGTAATAATACAGTGGATCGTTGGGGTCAATGGTAGTCGGGTCGGTGTCAAAACTACTGCAAAACACCTTGATCGGGATATTGAAACGAATGACTTCCTTCCACTCTGAGTCTGCGCCATAGTCCTTAGCTTCATCGGGATTGTAGGCTTCAGCACAGATAAAAGGACTCAGGAACTCATAAGTGGAATGCCGCCGTAAGTATTCATCGCGCGGAATAAGTGCCTTCTTACCTTTAGGGCACTTCATCACGCGCACCGAGAGATAAAACTTGGGCAACAGATAGGATGGACGCGTATATTTTCCAGCCTCACCTGTAACAGGATTCACGCGGCGTGTAATTTCAAGTGGCCATTCCGTGTGTCTTGAATCGTTTTCGTCGGCTTCAATATCAAAGTTGAAATGTCCTTTCAGTCCCACACGGTCTTGGTCATAAGGGGCTACTGCCCAGTCAGCATCAGTGCGTCCAAGGGGCGGAAGTAGCCGTTGATTAAAGAGTTCACGGGCACCATCGGCCATGGCATCATGGATCCAAGTGTCGCGATAGGTGTACTCGAAGATGCGGGGTGTAGCATCGGCACGCTGCTTCCATGAAATTTTGTCGACAAAAAATGGAGACGGAACAGGCTTTGTATCTATTGTTCCGCCCGCTTTCCACTCACCATACTTATCTTTCTTTGGATACCATGTGCCACGGCAGTCGGTAACGGTGTAAGCCTTGCCCTTATCGTCGACATCGCTCACGCTGAAGAAAATCTGATATTCATCGGAATGCTCCAAAATATCATCGTTCAACAGCTTCCCATTTCTGTCGAAGAAGTAGAGACAAAGGCCCCAACGTTTCAGTCGCCCACCGATGATGCGGATATAATCGGGGCCTTTCTTGCCGTCGTTCTGTTCAAGATAGGTGACGGTGCTCTCTCTTTGCACTTCCACCGCAGGCCAGTTGTCGTTATTATTATGAATAATGACGAACTCTTCTTGCTTCCAAGGTGCATTACGATAAACAAAATTGCCATGCATCATGCCATCTCCGTGAGAATGTCCCTCCTTGAACATGGCCAAACAAGTGGCCCAATTGTTGAAAGCACCTTGAGGGTCCGGGTTCCTCAAGCTGCCTTCGATTTTGATTTTCTTCAGACTGTCCACGTAGCGATCTGCTCCACTATGGGGAATAGGCTTTGCCGACAGCGGATTTTCGTCGTAGTTGATGTTCACGTTGCCGAAAATGAAATCATCGCACGATATACAAAGTGCCGAGAACGCTGTGACAAGCGTCATTATCTTTAGTTTATTACTCATATCTTCTATTTTCTTGGACATATTTTCCTTGTTTCTCCATACGTATTCCACCTACATCACGACAATATTTCTGCGATATTTCCAAAAATAGTCGCCAGGACGGCTCAGCATCTCCCACAAAGTAGCCGTATCGGCATGGGGATAAAAGCGTTTTACATCGCTCACACATTTCTCCTGACCATCATTGGTGTTGCCGATGACACGAATTGAAATCGGATAATCAATGTCGAAGCTGTCCCAACCGGGCTGTATTTGGTTAAAATCCCACATATAACCATGCTCACTGTTATTAGTGTTGCAGTATTTTGCAGGACGTTCCGCCTCACCTGCATGCTGTTGCCCCTTATTAAGAATGTGGCAGATTCTTACTTGCAGCTGAAAAGCAAGGTCAGCCTTGTGAAATTGCAGGATACCTTTGAAACCTAACCGGTCATATGGTGTATTTGACTCCAAACTTCTGTTTTGTCGTAACAAACCAACAGTTTCACCATAGCGTTGACGAGGTGCTTCGGTATCAGGATCTATGAAATCATCATTGTAGGAATCAACAAAAAGCTTACCTAATTCTTCTTCAACAGGGTCGGTATCGCGATAATCATAAGTGAAGATTTCGGGTGTCAGTTCGTTGAGACGCATCATATCGATGACTCGGAAAAGTCGATATCTCTTGCCATCCGATGCAACATAGGGCTGCAAAGCCTCGGGTTTTCCAGATATTTCAATAGCTTTCCAAGCCAAGTCTTCATCATAAGGCACTTGGTTCTTACCGAAATTAAAGCCCTCAGGAGCAAAGATATTGGAAGCAGAAAATTTAGTTGCAGGCTCAACACTTCCTCCTTTTTCCCGAAAAGTATAGCGATCATAATAGGTAGAAGGAGTCTGGAGCGAACGCGGATAGGCCAATTGAATGCCTTTTACGGCCGCTTTTCCCGATTGAGGAGCCTTATCAAGCGAACCGTTCCCCACACCAAAGAAGTGCTGATGAACTAACAATGTCGCATTATCTTCATCGGGAATATTCGCGCCATCTTTGTCTTTCTTATAAGGATAGCCTGCAAACTGGTGGTTGATGATGAGTCCGTTCTGATCGTAATAGAGCAGTTCCAATCCATAATAGATGTTATCAGAAGCGATGACGTCGAAATGGTCTCGCTCGGTCGTGATGGTCATCTGGCCGTCATCGTCCTTTGCCATGTCTATTTCTTGCATAATGGGAAGCAGGGTTGAGTCGCCTGCCACATGATACGTCGTGTAGCTGTCCACGGAATCAGTACCGTTGGGACCGACACCAATCAGTCCGCCTTTGTACCCCATACGTAGGATGGCATGAACGGCATATATTTGGTCGTGCCCTTTCACATCTCGATCGATGGATGAGGGAGGTGCCTTGATAAATTTAAAGAAGTCGTCTACTTGGTCGTTGCTGCAGCCCACACAGAGTAATGCTGCGCAGAAAAGCATATAGAATTGTTTCATATCGTTATCGTTTATATAGGGTTGACATACTAAAACCTAAAGATGGTACGAATAGAATAGTTGGCCCCACGCTCATGTGCATAATATCTAAAGCGGTCGGTATACTCCTTATAAAGCGCGTTAAGAATGTTCTCTCCCACCAACATGACCTTCCATTGTCTGCCGTGGGGCAGTCTAATAGAGTAATCCGCCGTACCGTTCAGCAAGAAATAAGCCTCAGGTGAGTCGCTGACGAGGTCCTTATCAGGGTCGAATCGAGTCTGTTTAGTAACATACACGCCCGAAAGCGAAAGCGAAACCTGATGCTTCTTCGCTGTATCCAAGGGACGAACATAGGTTGCCGAGAGCCCATAACGATCGGAT
>ERZ772807.1422-NODE-1422-length-13326-cov-6.832115_pt1 | contig 13326 bp, 9 predicted proteins | sample MGYA00511472_ERZ772807 | MGnify/ENA primary metagenome ERZ772807 (study PRJEB29015, sample SAMEA2737947) | human oral metagenome | biome: human oral; feature: human-associated habitat; material: dental | place: China | collected 2039 ...
GGTTGTCGCTTCGCTCCAACGCCTGCCCTGCCAAAAGACCAAGCCTAAGGGCTTGCGTTGCGGGTGTAGACTTTGTCGATATGTTTTGTATCACGTTCGCTATAAAAGGACTTTTAAGGCTAAAAATTGCCCATCTAAAATCGCTAACTGTCGCGTAGCATCGTCCATAAATAACCCCTTAGGGTTTGTCTTTTGGTAGGGCAGGGTTGACGCGAGGCGTAAACCCTGCCTTGAGGCATAGGAAATTGTCAACCCCTTAGGGTTGGTCATTAAAAACCACCTAATGTTCGCCGGCAGATAGCGTAAAAGCCCAACTCTAAAGGGTTGTTTACATATGTTTTATCCCTCATAATCTTACATTATTGCAACGAGTATCCCTCATCTCCCTCTTAGTAAATTTAATTCGCGTATAGTTACCTCAACACACAACCGGCCATCTCCGTTAAACATAATAAGTAGGCATATACATACGCCTAACTTTCTTAGCTTAATTTGTAATTACACATTTGCTCTTTTTTCCTGCTTTTCTGACCATCGTTCTGATTGAACTCTACAATTCAGATGATAACAGATTGAAATAGGAGAAATTAAATCACATAAATGGGTATATAAGAAATACGATTGATTTTATGCTTTTATGTGTATTTCGATTATCTTTGCATTATAATTCAGTTAAACTATTGTAATAACGCCTTTCATAAGAGATTCAACAATTAAATGTCACTATGAAAAAAGATAAAGATATCCTGAATCAAGATTCTAAGATTGACCTGGCTATTTTATCTTTCCAGCAAAATGCTTTGAAAGATACATTAGTTGTTTTAGAGCGTGGACTCTATTTTTACATATTAATGATCTCTTTGGTTTTTGCATATGTGATTTCAAATGATAATTCAAATAGAGAGTGGCTTCCTTTCCTTTTTCACCTTCTTTGGATTATCACAATATCTGTATTAATTATTACAACTTTCTTATGTTACGGTTTAGATAAAGGTCTATCAGAAATCAAATTTACTATAAATCACCTACCGTTAAATCAAGAGGTATATGAACATATAAATCATTTTTTACGCAGAGGAACAATAGCCTTACGTGTTACTTGGGGTTTTGTATGCTTTTCTATAATATGCATCTTTGTCTTTCTGATTATTTTGAATAAAAAGGGATATTTTTCTTAGGTCTGAATCAATTGCATGGTTGTTAGTTTAACAGCTATCACGAACTATTGAGGCGCAGGAAAGTTGATTTATTAAAGCAGTCTCTTTAAAAGAGAAATACAATAATGGCCGGCATTTCAATTGAAATGCCGGCCATTATCTTGCTTGTCCTATATTGGGACTATTAACCTACGCTGCCTTCGAGGGAAAGACTGAGAAGCTTTTGCGCTTCTACGGCAAATTCCATTGGGAGTTTGTTGATTACTTCTTTGGCATAGCCGTTGACAATCAGATCTACGGCTGCCTCGGGGGGAATGCCGCGTTGATTACAATAGAACAACTGGTCTTCGCTGATCTTTGAAGTCGTGGCTTCGTGCTCTACGATGGCGTTGTTGTTGTTGACATCAATATAAGGGAAAGTATGTGCGCCGCATTCGCTACCTAAGAGGAGCGAATCGCAGGAAGAGTAGTTGCGCGCTCCATCAGCGCGGGAAGAGCATTTTACTAAACCGCGATAAGAATTTTGACTCTTGCCGGCGGATATGCCCTTGGAAACAATCGTACTGCGCGTATTCTTACCTAAATGGATCATCTTAGTGCCCGTATCAGCCTCTTGGTGATGATTGGTAACGGCAACACTGTAAAATTCGGCTTGCGAATTGTCGCCCATCAATACGCAGGAGGGATATTTCCACGTAATGGCCGAGCCTGTCTCCACTTGCGTCCAAGAGAGTTTGCTGTTGGCGCCGCGCAATTGTCCTCGTTTGGTAACGAGATTATATACGCCGCCGCGGCCTTCGCTATCGCCGGGATACCAATTCTGCACCGTACTGTATTTTACTTCTGCATCTTTCTCCACAATGATTTCCACAATGGCGGCGTGCAATTGGTTCTCGTCGCGCTGTGGTGCAGTGCAACCCTCCAAATAAGAGACATAGCCGCCGTCTTCGCAGACGATCAACGTGCGCTCAAACTGTCCGGTGTTGCGTGCATTGATGCGGAAATAAGAAGATAGTTCCATCGGACAACGGATGCCTTTAGGAATGTAGACAAACGAGCCATCAGAAAAGACGGCACTATTGAGTGCGGCAAAATAGTTGTCGCGATAAGGCACAACGCTGCCTAAGTATTTGCGCACCAAGTCGGGGTTTTCGCGGACGGCCTCTGACATACTGCAAAAGATGATTCCTTTCTCCTGCAACTTGTCTTTGAAAGTCGTCTTCACCGATACAGAGTCCATCACTGCATCGACAGCCACGCCACTTAAGGCCAAGCGCTCTTCAAGCGGAATGCCCAGTTTGTCGAAGGTCTTCATCAACTCCGGATCAATCTCTTTCTTGCCCGACTTTTTCTTTAAGGGGTCGGCATAATAAGATATTGCCTGATAGTCGATAGCCGGCAGATTCACGTGTCCCCATTCAGGCTGCGCCAGCGTTTGCCAATATTGAAAGGCCCGCAAGCGGAACTCTAAAAGCCATTCGGGCTCTTCTTTTTTATGGGAGATGAGGCGAATGACATCTTCATTCAGTCCGGTAGGGATGATTTCCGTTTCGACGTCGGTCGTAAAGCCGTATTCGTACTTTTTATCAAAGGTCTCCCGTATAATATCTTTTTCGTCAGCCATAGTTTTAATGCTTTTTGGAAGATTGCTTTGCTGCATTGGCTGCGGGCTGCATATCTACCCAAGTGGTATCAGCCTTTTGATCTTGCTTATCATCGCTCTGCGTAATGCCGTGCTCAAAAATAAAAGAGACGATGCTCGTCGTCGGTTTGTAAAGGTGCGACCCCGCGATCTTCTCTTGGCTGAGGAGTCCGAGTGCGTTCATAGCGCTTAGTAAGCAACTGAGCAACAAACCATATTTGAGTACGCTAACGAGCATGCCTAAGATCGAGTTGGGCGTACCGAGTTTCATCCCTTTCAATGTCTTGGTAAGCATAGTTGCCACAAAGCCTAAAGCGATGGGGACGATGATCCACAAGATTAAGAACGCGACGATGCTGGTCAGCATATTTACTTGCGAACCATTGACCGTCAAGTATTCGCCTAAGGTAGAGTAGCAGGTGGCTGCAATTAAGAGGCCAAGCAGAAAGCCGCCCATAGAAATGAGTTCCTTAAGCAAACCTTTCTTCCAGCCGTTGAAGCCTGCCCAAAGCAGAATAGCAATTATAAATATGTCTAATGTCATAGCTGTTAGTATTTGGTGGACACGGAAGTGCCCCGGATAAAAACAAAGGCAGACTGCATAACATCTCAATGGATGTAACTGCGCGTCTGCCTCTTTTTCTGTTTATAGCTGGTGGAGCTGCGAAGTCAATCGAATATAAGGCCTCATACACATTATATATATAGTGGCGCACACTTCAACCGACGATGGCAGCTGCAAGCAGTTTATAGCTTCTGTTTAACTTCTACTTCTTGGTAAGTCTCGATGATGTCGCCTTCCTTGATGTCGTTGCAGTTTACAAGACTTATACCACACTCAAAGTTTGTACCGATTTCTTTCACATCGTCTTTGAAGCGCTTCAAGGCGTTAATGCCGCCGGAGAAGATCACGATACCATCGCGGATAAGGCGCGCCTTGTCGGTGCGGTGCACTTTACCATCAGAGACATAAGCGCCGGCCACATAGCCCACTTTGGAGATATGGTAAACTTGGCGAACGTCGAGCGTTGCGGTGACTTCTTCTTTGAGGATCGGCTGCAACATACCCTCCATAGCCTTCTTCACGTCGTCGATCGCATCGTAGATGATAGAGTATTGACGAATCTCTACGCCGTCGCGATCTGCGATCTTGCGTGCCGCTTGACTGGGACGCACTTGGAAGCCAACAATCACGGCTTGTGACGCTGCTGCGAGTGTGACGTCATTCTCGCTAATCTGACCTACGCCTTTATGGATTACGTTGACGGCGATTTCCGGTGTAGATAGTTTGATGAAAGAATCGGAAAGCGCTTCGACAGAACCGTCCACGTCACCTTTGACGATGATGTTCAGTTCTTGGTAATTGCCCTGCTTGATTCTTCGACCCAGTTCGTCGAGCGTCAGCATCTTGTGCGTACGCAAGTCTTGTTCGCGCTGCAATTGTTCGCGCTTGGCGGTAATTTCGCGTGCTTCCTGCTCGGTATCCATTACGTGGAACTGATCACCGGCTTGCGGCGCGCCGTTGAAGCCCAATAGCGTAGCCGCCATTGAAGGCCCTACATTATCTATACGCTGGCTGCGCTCATTAAAGAGGGCTTTGACGCGGCCAAAGTTGGTGCCGGCCAATACGACATCGCCTTGATGCAACGTGCCGTTGCTTACCAAAATTGTAGCCACGTATCCGCGCCCTTTATCAAGCGCTGATTCGATAATCGTACCCGTAGCTTTGCGGTTAGGATTAGCCTTCAAATCAAGCATATCTGCTTCGAGCAATACCTTTTCAAGCAGCTCTTTTATGCCGAGACCTTTTTTGGCAGAAATATCCTGACTTTGGTATTTTCCACCCCATTCTTCTACAAGGAAGTTCATCGCAGCCAAACTCTCCTTGATCTTATCCGGGTTGGCCGTAGGTTTATCTACTTTGTTTATAGCAAAGACGATGGGCACGTTAGCCGCTACTGCGTGGTTGATTGCCTCTTTCGTTTGCGGCATAATGTCGTCATCGGCCGCAATGATAATAATGGCGATGTCGGTTACTTGTGCACCGCGTGCACGCATTGCCGTAAAGGCTTCGTGACCCGGCGTATCAAGGAACGTAATATGGCGTCCGCTCTCCAACTGTACATTATAAGCACCGATATGTTGCGTGATACCGCCGGCCTCACCAGCGATGACGTTGGCTTTACGGATATAGTCGAGCAATGAAGTTTTACCGTGGTCAACGTGACCCATTACGGTAACGATTGGAGCGCGTGGCTCGAGGTTTTCTTCATCATCCTCTTCCTCTTGAACGGCATCTTGCACTTCGGCACTCACAAATTCGGTCTTAAAACCAAACTCGTCGGCAACGATATCTATGGTTTCTGCATCCAAGCGCTGGTTGATGCTGACCATCACGCCGATACTCATACACGTACCAATGACTTTCGTCACAGGCACATCCATCATCGTCGCCAATTCGTTTGCCGTAACAAATTCCGTTAGTTTCAGAATCTTGCTTTCAGCACGCTCTTCGCGGCGGAGTTCTTCTTCGCGTTCGCGCACTTGTTCGCGCTTTTCCTTGCGATATTTAGCGCCCTTCGTGTTTTTGTTTGACTTATTCGTCAGGCGTGCGAGTGTTTCTTTTACTTGCTTTGCTACATCTTCCTCGCTGATCTCTGCTTTTACCACTTCTTTCACCTTGCGGTTACGTCTGCGGTTGTTGCTTTGTGATGTCTGCTGATTGTTGCCGCTGTTGCTGTTGTTGCCGGGCTTGCGACGCTCATTGTTTTGCAGTTGATTAGCAGTAGCGTTGATATCGACACGCTGTGCGCCGATGCGGCTGCGTTTCTTTTTCTCGCGCTCTTTGCGGCGCTCATCTTTTCCTTTCTTCTTCGGGCGCGTCGATTGATTAAGCGTTGAAAGGTCAATCTGTCCGACAACTTTCGGCGCACTCAATTCCGGTGTTGAGCGTAATTCAAATACACCGTTTTTCGTCTCGCCAATCTGCTGCTCGCGTTCTTCCTTTGTCGGCTTTACGGGCTTTTTCTGTTTTTCAGTCGCAGTACCGGCTTCGTTCGCTGCGCTTTTTGGCTCTGAAAGAGTTTCCTTTACGGGCTTATTGACCGTTGGTTCTTCCGGCGTTGTTGCTGCTTTTGCCGGCTCTGTCGGTTTCGCTGTCGTCTCTTTTACAGGCGCACTAACAGCTTCTTTCGGCGATTCAGTAGCTACGGGCTTTGCCGCTGCAGATGTCTCAATCGGTTTTTCTTCCTTTCTTTCCGCCTCAGGAGCCACCTCCGCTTTAGCAGGCGCGTCAAGATCTACTTGCCCTTTTATCTTTATTTGTGGACGCAAGTCCTCTGGAACGACAGTTTTTACCTCTTCTGTCGCCCGTCGTTCTGATTTCTGAGCCTTTTTCTCTTTCTTTTCTTGCTGACGGCCTTGGCTCAGCTCCGTAGCCTTGCGGCGCACCTCTTCATCTTTCTTAAATTCGCGACGCAACAAATCGTATTGCTCGTCTGACAATTTAGTGTTGGGGTTCGACTCTATTTCATGGCCTTTTTTGGCCAAGAATTCTACAGCCGTATCCTTGCCTATATTAAACTCTTTGAGGGCTTTATTTAATCTTATGCTCATGCTTCGGTGGTGAAAGGGGAAAAACGGATTATTAGTATTTATTGCTCAAACTCTGCGTTCAATATACGGAGTACTTCATCTACGGTACTCTCTTCGAGGTCGGCTTTCTCAATCAACATTTGGCGCGGAGCGTTCAATACATCCTTTGCCGTTTGCAGGCCGATTGACTTAATCGCGTCGATGACCCATTGATCGATTTCATCAGCAAACTCATCGAGGAAGATGTCGTCTTCCTGATCGTCGCCCTCTACTTCGCGGAAGACGTCGATCGTATATTCCGTCAGCATAGACGCCAATTTGATATTCTGACCTCCCTTACCGATGGCCAGCGATACTTCTTCAGGGCGCAGATATACTTGCGCTTTGCGGTTTTCTTCATCCAATTGGATGCTGGAAACTTGTGCCGGATTGAGCGCACGTTGAATAAACAGCGCAGGGTTAGACGTGTAATTGATTACGTCAATGTTTTCGTTGTGCAATTCTCTTACAATGCCATGAATACGGCTGCCTTTCACGCCTACGCAAGCACCTACGGGATCTATGCGGTCATCATAGCTTTCTACGGCAATCTTTGCACGTTCTCCGGGTATGCGTGCAATGCGCTTGAGTGAAATTAGCCCGTCGCCGATCTCAGGAATTTCTTGTTCGAGCAAGCGACGCAAAAACTCGGGGCTTGTGCGACTCAAAAAGATCTTGGGCGTGCCGTTTAAGTTGTCGACGCGGTCAATTACTGCACGGACATTATCTCCTTTGTGGAAGAAATCGCGCGGTATTTGTTGATTCTTGGGCAAGTAAAGTTCATTGCCCTCATCGTCCATCAGGAGCGTTTCCTGCTTCCATGTCTGATATACTTCAGCCGCAATGATTTCGCCCACACGATCTTTATACTTATTGAAAAGCGCATCGTGATCCAGCTCAAGCAGTTTGCTTGCCAGCGTTTGGCGAAGCGTCAGGATAGCACGGCGGCCAAATTTTGCGAAGTTAATGGGCTCGCTCACTTCCTCGCCCTCTTCGTAGTCAGAGTCGATCTCGCGTGCTTCAGTCAGACTGATTTGCGATTTGTGGTCTTCAACAGCATTGTCAGCCACGACTACACGATTGCGATAGATTTCGCAGTCGCCTTTGTCCGGATTGACAATCACGTCGAAGTTTTCATCTGAACCGAAGAGTTTTGTAATAACGCTGCGAAAACTCTCTTCAAGCACACTGACCAACGTCGTGCGATCTATGTTTTTGTTCTCTTTAAACTCAGCAAAGGTATCGGTGAGGCTGATCACCTCGGCTTTCTTTCTGGGCATTGTATATTGTTTTTATTATTTACGTGAACTAAGTTGCGTCTGCCTATGATCGGTGTGCCATAGCTGTCCGTACGTTTATTTTGCGTCTAAATCGTACTTCGTATATTTAACGTCCTCGAAGCGGAAGGTGAGGTCCTTGTCTACCCATTGCGGGCGCTTTGCCCCTTCGGGTCGCACTTTTTCCTTAATCGTCAGGACAAAGTGGTCGGGCTCGACGGCCGTTAATATGCCGCGCAACTTCTTACCTTCACCGGTTAGCACTACGACCGGCGAGTCTACGTGAATCTCATATTGGCGATGCACTTTAAAAGGTTGGCCGATGCCTGCACTGCCCACTTCCAGCTCGTAGTCTTCTTCGTCGCGATTCAAACGTTCTTCGATATAACGGCTTAGGTCTACACAGTCTTCAATCCAAACCCCCTCTACGTGATCCATCTCTACGACGATGCGATCATCCGGGGAAACGGTCAGGTCCGTCAGAAAATAATCTTTTCCATCGAGCCATTCCTCTACCAGTTGTTTTACGACGTTTTTATCTATCATACATTATATAAAGATATGAGAATGCGCCCCATCTGCTCTTGTTTTTTCGGACGAGATGGCGCTTCCCCTTGCGGCTACCGTTCGCAATCTGTAAAGAAGCGTGATGCAAACAGACGTAAACGGTTAAAAACAAATGAGGAACTTCAAAAAGTCCCTCACCCTTTTATGTCCGCAAAGATACGAGTTTTGTAAGTAATTACCAAGAGATTAAAAAGTTTTTTCGCTTTGTCAGCATCAAATTTTGCTTGTTGGCCTTTAATGCCTATTTTTGCACTCGAAAAATGTAGGCCCCGTAGCTCAGTTGAATAGAGCATCAGATTCCGGTTCTGAGTGTCGCGGGTTTGAGTCCCACCGGGGTCACATTGAGAGAAAGGCAGTTTTGTCTTTCTCTTTTTTATATCCTTATGTGTCGCGCAAGGTTTAGCATTGTTCAGTGCCGGTTTGCCCTCTCTCGATTTTGATGCAAACTGGTTCAAGGCGTAAGGGCTTAATCTTCTTCTTTGTCTCGCCTTTTGCGGGTAATACGAGAAACAGTGGGGTATTCTGGTTTCTTTTGAATTTATTTCCGCCGGTTTTGTGACTATTTTTGTCCGAGGTGTTTATTGTTTGCCGGCACCAAACGATTGTTGGGTGGGAGCAAACTATGGTTTGGTGGGGTCAAACGATTGTTTGGCGGGAGCAAACAATGGGCGTTTGAGCTTAGGGCGGGATTTCTTGACTTGTTGGCGGCTTTTCGTGCGTGTTTTTTGTAGTGAGATTATGAGTTGATGATGGTGATTCTGATGGGGCGTTTATTTGCTTGCGGGCGGTCGTGTCCTTTGCTGAAATTGATGCGCAAGGAAGTGGAGTCGGGAATGTGGAAACAGGATGAGAATAAACTTTCAAAGGGGTAAAATGAGCGCACCCCCGTCCCGATTGGAGCGAGGGTGGATATAAGGAAGCGGAAAGACCGCTAAAGGATACAAGATTGTGGCGTCGCGGGCTTATCAGACGGCCAGGAAAGCCAGAACGATAAACTGGGCGCATAGGACGCGGAGGAAGGTGATGAGCGGATAGACTGTAGAGTAGGCCACGAGTGCCGCATCGTTATTACCTTCGCTGTCGGCATAGGCCAAAGCGGGAGCATCGGTGTAAGCTCCGCAGATGAAGCCGAGAATAGTAAAGTAGTTGATCTTATATTTTATGCGCGCGAATGTGGCTACTACGACTAAGGGAATGGTCGTGATGAGGAAGCCCCAGAAAACCCATTGTGCGCCGTTGGTGCTAAAGACAGACTCGACAAATTTCGGGCCGGCGGCGAAGCCTACCGAGGCTAAGAAAATACACATACCAAATTCGCGAATCATCAATGCGGCCGAGGTGGAAGTATAGGAAACCAACTTGAGTTTGTAACCATAGCGACTGATTAGGATTGCGATGATCAGTGGGCCGCCGGAGAGACCCAGGCGCAGTGGCATGGTCATTCCTGGAAAAGCGATGGGCACGCTACCAAGTAAAATGCCGAGGAGTATGCCGAAGAAGAAGGTAAACATGTTGGGTTGTCGCAGGTGTTTCTGCGAATTTCCCAAGCGGCCGGCCAAATGATCAACGTCAGCTTCGCGACCTACGACCGTCAGTTTGTCGCCGACCTGCAAAGTGAGATGGCGAGAAGCCAAAAGCGATACGCCGGCGCGCGTTACGCGTGTAGCATTCAGTCCGTAACCGTTGCGTATGCGCAGTGCGCCCAGCTGTTTCCCGTTAATCTTCGGGTTGGATATGAGAATGTTGCGCGAAACGACTTTTCCCGGCTCCTTATCCCAGTTGCGCTCCACCGTAGGCCCTACAATCTGTCGGAAAGCCTCGACATCTTCGGGCGACATTACGACTAAGAGCAGGTCATTGACGCCGATTTGCGTGTCGTAACCGGGTATTAAGATTTGCCCGTCCGGCTTTAGTATGCGCGAAACGACATAATCGTGATCGTAAACATTGTGCAACTTAGAGACTGTTATGCCATCAATCAGCGTATTGGTTAACTTAAATGTGCCGATAAATGGTTCTACGTGAGCGTCGGCCTCTTCTTTTTCTACGGCAGCTTGCTCTGCTGCAGGATTGATATGAAATATGAGTTTGATAAACGCCATCACGAGAACCGAAGCGATGATCGTGACAGGATAAGATGCGGCATAGCCCATCGTCATCTGAGAGATTGTCTGCGCATAGTCGCCCGGTGCTTCCTGCAAAACCTGCTGCGCGGCACCCAATCCGGGCGTACACGTCACGGCGCCCGACATAATGCCGACCAATTGGTAGATGCTCGTCTTATCGCTATTGAAGAAATAGATCGTAAACAAGACGACGAGGTTCAGCAGTACGACAAAGATGGCCAAGACGTTGAGGCGAATGCCGGATTGCCGGAAAGAGGAGAAGAAGCTCGAACCCATCTGTAAGCCTACCGTGTAGACAAAAATCAGAAGTCCGAAGTCGCGCATAAAGAGCAAGACCTGCTGATTGATGCGAAAGTCTAAGTGCCCCATCAATATGGCAATGAAAAGCACGATCGTCATCCCAAAAGAAAAACCTCGGATCTTGATCTTACCCAGCAAGATACCTAAAGATATGACAACTGCATAAAGACCGATAGTATGCGCTACCGAATCTTGGTTATAAAGTATGTCGTTAATCCATCCCATTGTAGAATAGTGATAGTCTTGAATGTGTTAAATAATAAATCAACTATAGATTGCTGTGCAAAAGTACGCCCTTCTCCGTATACAAACAATTAAAAAGGAGAGAATCAGCTATTCTAAATCATAAAATAGCCAAAGATGCAAAGTGGAGTAGAGAAAAGCCAAGATAGAATAGCTTCGCCTAATTTTCTTTAATTTCATGATGTAAGCCAAATAGATTGTGTATTTTTGCGCTGTGGAGTAATAATGCTCCATATAATTCAAACTAGATAAAGATAACAATGAAAAAGACATTTATCTTGGCTGCAGCGCTCGTAATCGGTTTGGGCTTTACGGCTTGCAAGCAACAGACGAAAGAAGCTACACCTGCAACAAACGATTCTACGCAGGTTGCTAATGATTCAACTGCAACGGACGGCGTGAAGGCGCTCTTTACTACCAATGACGGTAAAACGCCGACAGAAATCAACCTCTTAGACAATGCAGACCTCAAGGCTCGTATGCAGAAGCTTGTTGGCGGCGAATATGATAACTTGGTGAAGAATTTCAATACAGTTACGCCGATCGTTTCTGAAAATGGTATTTATAAGACAACGGGTGGTAAGGCGCACGAAGTGCCGGCTTATCAGACGACAATCTATTATGATGCTAACAACGACAACTTGAATGTCATTATATCTCAAAACGATAAGGATAAGACTTACGTTGAGAAGGATACAATCAAGGTGACGGACGCGCTGAAGTCAAAATAAGCAAGTCGTTCGTCTAACACAAGAAATGCTCCGGAAGTTATTATGCTTCCGGAGCATTTTCTTGTTGTAATAATCAGAGATTTGGGTGATGCCATTACAACTCCTGTAGCGCGATGCGAAGAATACTATTTCTTCTGCTGCGTACAAACAAGGAAACGCCCCATTATCGCTGAACGATAACGGGGCGTTGTTTATGAAGCGGACAATGTCCGGATATTTTTAGAAGTTATAGACGAAACCGAATTGGAGCGTAGAAGCGTCCAGACGGAAGCCGAAGCCGTTTTCACCCAATACGTTCTCAAGGCCGGGAATACCGCCGTTCTTAATATCAGAATCACGATAGCCTAAGAAACCGAAGTGCGTGATAAAAGAAACACGTCTGTTCAGATCCACAGAAAGACCCGGCGTGATGCCAACTTGCCAAGTAGAATATTTAGGATCGCGGCCTCCCGGTTTGTCTAAAGTTGTAGTATAGTAGCCAAATCCGCCGTCAGCAAAGAACTTGACGGGACCAAACTTTGCGAAAGTGTAACGTGCATAAGGAGCAACGTTAATCGTGTGAACATCGTTGCCGCCTACGTAGTCGTATTGGTAGCCTACTTGCATACCAAGCGACCAGTCGCTATCAAGCTTGTAGCCAATTTCCGGCGCTAAAGAAAATTGAGTGTGGTTGCCATCAGGGTTACGCCAAAAGCCACCTTCACCACCAAGATAAACTTGTGCGCTAGCTGCGATAGCTACTACTGCGAATGCAAATGTTAGGAATAACTTTTTCATTGTCTAAATAATTTAGTTAAACATACGGAGGCTCACGCCTGCCGATTTCCTTTATATAAATAATTTGTTCTTCTCTTGCTTGATTTATCGTCTTTTATGATTGCGTCTTCAATCCTTTTATCGTCAAGGCGAAAGGCTGAGGCGAGCAACGGAAGTGTAGCTTTTCTCGTGCCGTTACCTTAATGACGGGGCAAAGATACAGATGTTACAGACGATAATGATTATTTCCTGCACAAAAAAGCTAAAAGTAAGCTTCAGTCCCTTTAAAACCGTGTATTGTAACAGTGTTTTCACCGATATAGAACAATAAATTCTCGAAGAAAGCCCACTTTTAGGCCAAAATAAGCGGGCTTAAAATTCGCAGAAGACGTGGCTGGCAAAACTCTCTCTTTCCTTTTTACGTGTGATGTTGCAAGAATTTATCCTTATATCCCATCTGACATCTATTTATTATTTAATGTGCGTTCAATATATGGGAGATCCTCTAAAAACTGTAGGGGTGAACTCTTCTTGCAAATTTATGATGGACTATAAAGCAATTACCTGATGCATATTTGTGCCTAACATAGTTGCGTGAATAGTGGAAAGTTGCTATATATTCGATGTGTTTCACAAGTGTTTTACATCAGCATAGAAAGCACACTCTTTGTAAGTTTTCGATAAAGGATAACGCAATATATTCCTCTCGTTGCACGGCTGAAATTGCCTTACCTCAACGGGCAAAGTAAAATGAGATAATAACTTATTCAATTAAAAAAACACACAACAAGCCCTTAGACTTGCTCTTTCAAGGTTTCCGCAGGCGGGCGTTGGCTTGTTTTTGAAAGACCAACCCTATGGGGTTGACATTACCGCTACTTGCTGATGCAGCGT
>ERZ772807.1431-NODE-1431-length-13261-cov-13.209602_pt1 | contig 13261 bp, 13 predicted proteins | sample MGYA00511472_ERZ772807 | MGnify/ENA primary metagenome ERZ772807 (study PRJEB29015, sample SAMEA2737947) | human oral metagenome | biome: human oral; feature: human-associated habitat; material: dental | place: China | collected 2039 ...
AAATTCCCAATCTCTCCCGAGTAAAACGTATTTTTATACTAGACGCAGGATAGGCAACGTGTGCCAAAAACACCGCTATTTACATAGCGGTGATTCTGCCTCTCTCGGCAGAAACGCTGCGCTGGGCGGGGAAGTTTGCTATCTCCTTGTTAAAGTGATAGCATCGTAATTCAGTTATTTTTTGAAAGAAAGGAGCTCAATCATGGCTTCAATCAGCGTGAGAAATCTGTCCGATGAAACCTATCGGGCGTTGAAACTTCGTGCTGCGATGGCAGGGCGGAGTACAGAAGCGGAAATCCGTTTGATTTTGAATCAGGCAATACAGCCGAAGCAGACCGTTAAGCTCGGCTCGCTATTGACGCAAATCGGGCAAGAAATCGGAGGTGTGGATTTGGACAATCTGCGTGAGACCAATACGGATACTGAGGTATTGTTCTGATGATTTTGCTGGATACCAATGTGGTTTCTGAACCTTTGCGCCCACAGCCTGATAATCGTGTGGCAAACTGGCTGGACAAACAGCTAGTGGAAACCTTGTATTTGTCGGCAATTACGGTGGCAGAGCTGAGGCTAGGCGTGGCACAGTTACCCAATGGGCGTAAAAAAGAGAAGCTGCATCAGCAGTTGGAGCAAGTGGTGTTACCGTTGTTTGCGGAACGGATTTTGCCATTTGATGATGCCACGGCTGCCTGTTATGCAACCATCCGCGCGGATGCGCGCGCAAAAGGCAAAACGATTGCGGCAGCAGACGGCTATATTGCGGCAACGGCACGGCAACATGGCTTTATCGTGGCAACCCGTGATGTTGCGCCATTTTTGGCGGCTGATTTGAAAGTGATTAACCCTTGGGATGCGGACTGATACCGCATTGCACAAACGCTGAACGCAAAAAAGCAGCCTGAAAACCCCAAAGCTAGGGTTTTCAGGCTGCTTTTGCATGGTGGAACGGTGTTTAAAATGGGAGGTGTGTCTTGTTCATGTGGACTCTTTAACCCAACCACCTGCCAAATTTGCCAAATCGTTGAGCAATTCAGGCAGTTTTTGCGATTGGATAAGCTGTTGGGTATAGAACAGACTTTCTGAGCCATCGTTTTGCTGTTGTGCTTGTTGCAGCAGTTCGTCGGCAAAGCGGATGCGGCGCAGGGTGAAATCTGGATTGAGTGTGAAATGGATGTGTTCGCGCCAAATTAAGCCAAGCTGGATTACGGTTTTGCCATGTTGCACCAGTTGGGTAATGTCTTGGTCGGCAAGATTGTGTTTGCTGGCTTTGATGGTTGCGCCGTGTTGTTCGTCTTTGAGCGTGCCGTTATCGTCCAGCCCAAAGGGGAAATGGGCTTCGCCTTGGCTTATCCATTGAGTCATCAGGGTGGTAAGTGGAGTGGTGGTTGCGGGCTTTTGTGCGATTAAACCGCCGAGTGCTTGGCTCAGCTTACTGAGCAAAATCTCGGCGGTTTTACTGGGGGCGTTAATCAGCAGCAGTTGATGGGCATAATCCAGTTGGGCGTGGATTTGGCTGGGTTTGGCAAGTGCTTGCGGCAATAGGCTGTCTATGATGCTTTCGCGGATGCTTTGGCGTTCCCGCTTGCCAATACTGCGTTGTTCTGTGGTTGCTATGTGTTGAATATGGGCGTTGAGTTTGTCGGTAATGAGGGCGGGTGGCAGGATTTTTTGTTCACGTTGTAAGCAAATGGCGAGGCTATTGCCTGCCAGTTGAGTGAAGTGGTCGCTATCGGACTGAATGGGGGTAAATCCTTCGCTGAAACCGTCTAATCCCAAACAGGGAGCAAAGCGGGCTTTTTTGAGCAGGCTGATGAGGTCTTTGGGGTGTGGGAATGGGGTTTTTATGCGGTAAAAGGTGAGATTTTTGTAAAACATGGTTTGCCTTTGGGGTTTAACGCCGTCTGCGCGATGTTGTAGGAGCCTCAATCGTTTGTTGCTCGGCTTTGGGTTGGTTATGGGGATGGGTGTCTTGTTGTGTGCCAAGGGTGTTGCGTTGGTTTTCAGGCTGCCTTTTTTCCCAAAAATAAGCCCTTTATATTAGACAAGAATCTTATTTTTGAAAAATTGATTTTCTTGGTAGAGCCTACCACGGAGCCTACCATGTTCAAACCTTTCATTTTCTCCAAAAACGGTCGTTACTACGTTAGATTTTATCTTCCTAAGCAAATCAGAGAGTTAATTGATAGGCGTTATCTATTTTACAATTTGTTTACATCCGATCAATCTATTGCTCGATATAATGCAGCACATATCGAGCAAAAAGTAAAGGAAAAAATGATGATTTTTGAAAAAATGGAAAAAAATGGTCGTAACAGTATAACTTTTAACAATATTTTTTTTGGATCTGCGGGCGTGCAACCAGAACATGGTGCAAGCACCAATCAAACAAATAATTCAGTTATCCAAATATTGAACTTGCTTCAAAGTATGCTCAAACAAGATTCTGCTCCAATACAAACACAGCAGGCAGCCATGACTGGTTCTACTCCACTTCAAACAGTTTTTGATAAGTTTCTGATGATGCGCGATCAGTTGAGTGAAACAACCAAAAAGATTTATCAAAACAACATCAACAACTATCTTGAATTCTTTTTTTCACAGAAAAAAGGAACAGAAGTCTGCTTCATCAACGACATCACGCATCAAGATATGGTTGATTTCAGAGAGTTTTTAATTAAGAAACTGAATAACCGTTCAAGAACAGTAGACAACAAAACCGATTTCTTTAAAGCGTTGTTTAAATTTGCCATTTCGGAGAACATCATGGACAAAAATCCAACAGAAAAAATCAAATCGTTATTAACCAGAAAAGAACACAAAGACGATATGCATGGAATTTTTGATATGAACCAGCTTAAATACCTGTATTCAAATGATAATTTCATTAAATCGCAAGTCAAAGACCATGATTTCTTTACTGGAATTTTACTTTTAACAACAACTGCTTGCCGTTCGGGCGAAATCCAAAACATCCGCTACAACCAGTTTAAATTTACAACCGATGGCAAAATTCCATTTTTAGACATTTATTCAAGTAAAACCAAAAGCAGACGAGAAGTACCTATTCCACAAGTCGTTTTTGACTATTTGGACAAGCATTATCAGATTTCTGAAAATCTGAATTCTGACAAGCAATTATTTAAATACAATGAAAACGGTAACGCAATGGGCAAGAAGTTCCGTTATATTCAAGAAAAAACAGATATTCTTGTTGATAAAAACGGCAAAGAACTGGTGCCACATTCAATTAGGAAGTTTGTGAACGATCACATTCGGAAAAACGGTGTTTCACAGGAAATCCGTGAACAGCTTCTCGGACATTCAGAGAATGCAAGCATCAATCGGAGTATTTACTCTACACAGTTTTCTGTTCAAGAAATCCATGATGCTGTGAACAAACATATTGAGTACATTTTGACTGAAACTGGTCTAATGTCAAAAATCACGTCATAACCGCAGTTTAAAGACGTGGTTCAGGTGGTTTGAATAGAAAAGTGTTCGGGAACTGAAATAAAGCTGAATTTGACACAGAAAAGGTCAAGATTCGGCTTTTTTTGATTTAGTCATGCTGATTTACGGGTAAACAAGTAAGCTGCGCTGCTCGTTCGTAAACTCACGCTGTTATCTGATTTAGGTTGTTTTTTTCACTTTGTTCAAAATTTTGTACACGTTTTATAAAACCCATCAAAAAACACTACGTTTAAGTAGTGCATTGATGACTAATGGCTTTATGAAAATTCTTAAATAACAATTACATCTGATAAAAAAGCTGAATTTGACACAGAAAACGTCAAGATTCGGCTTTTTTGATTTAGCATGCTGATTTACAGGTAAACAAGTAAGCTGCGCTGCTCGTTCGTAAATTCACGCTGTTATCTGATTTAGGTTGTTTTTTTCACTTTGAGAATAATTATCAAGTAAGCTAATGGAATTATAGAAGTCATTCTGATTTACAGGTAAACAAGCAAGCTGCGCTGGCTCGTTCGTAAACTCACGCTGTTATCTGATTTAGGTTGTTTTTTTCAATTTGAGAATAATTATCAAATATTGCTTGTTTGACAAACAAAAACACCGTCATTGAAGACGGTTTGTTTTTTTATGATAGCTTTATAAAAATCGCACTACTTTTACTTGGCTCTGATAATCTTCCTGATCGTTGGTAACGAAACACTAAATTCTGCTGCAATATCTTTAATCTTACTGCCTGATTTATAAAGCTCTGTTACTTTAACTGTGCTTGCTCATCCAGTTTGAACTTACCTTTGCGTTTTAATGACTGCTGTTCATAAGTATTTCTCTTGCCACGTTCGCTCTGCAATTCTGAAGTATGCGTATCTTTGATGTAGCGTTCATGGTCTCGACTCATATTTCTAAAACAAAATTTGCTAATGCTTCGAGCGATGCACTTTAACTCATTAATTGTTAAAGGTTCTTGATAATCAGAATTCGCTTCTTCGCACCAACCCAGCACAGCTTTTTCAAAACTACTTTGATTTTGATATTTGTGAAATTCAGAATAAGCTATTTTTCTTGTCCTATCAAAAATATCACAATTTCGTCCAAGACCTGAAGACTCTTTTTTTATGGGAATTTTTTTAGGTATATCGATCCAATCTTTGAATTCACCTAATTCCCATAAATCAGGATTTAAATACTGAACATTAAAATCTTCGTGAAAAATGTTTTTGCTGATTAGCCCAGAATAATTTTTATCTGATTCGAAAGCTTTTTTTAGTCCATGCTCGATTGCAGCAAGATACTTTAAAGGTCTCGTTCTTGCAGCATCGGAACGGCAAACAGGATTTTTTAAACCAAAAAATAGATGACTGTGAGCTATGCAACTGCCATCATGATCTTCACTATACTTGTTATAAGCAACCATGTTTGGTATAGGAAGATTAGAAAAATCTTCGTGATAATAGTATCGGTCCATGTCTAAAACCAACCAGTGAACCATTTTTGGTTGATTGTGTTGAATATGCTTGAACTTCAAAGCAATCTCTTTTTTCGCAATCCTCAAACCTGTTCCCAAGTCTTTTGAATAAAATGGTTTTGTTGGGAGATTATTTTTATAGTAATCAATGAGTTCTATCATTTTCGTATTCCTTTTTAATCAGAAATCTCACCATAGAACTCATAGAACGATCGTTCTCTTTACATAATTCTTTCAATTTATCAAATATTTCTTTATCAATATAAGTTGCAACAAGAACTTTGTTGTCATATCTGTATTTTTTTCCCTTTGAAGTAACCTTAACTTCCATTTTGTAATACCTCATTTATCAATAATAAACATATATTAAAGTTTTTTTACAAAAACGTCAAAAAATATTGACTGTTTTTACATTAATTAATAAAATATGGATATTATTTCATAAAAGGACATTACTATGCCTCAATTTAAAGATACAAAGCACTACAATTACAAATCCAGAGAAGAACTTGAAATTCTTGCATATAATAATCCAAGAGCATTCTTAGAAATGATTGAAAATAATCAAGAATTTCGTGAAAACTTTCAATATTTGCTGCAAGACTTCAACCATAACGATATGATACAACTTGCTATGGTTTTTCAAGGACGTGTTGTTCGTGAACCGGTAACGCTTGCTCCAATGCTGGTAGACCAAATGCCAAAAGACTTTAAAACATGGATGCGTGATGAACAAGATTACATGAGTTCAAATAAGCTGCATGAATTAAATTCGTTTAGTTTGTTTCAAGAAAAACAACGTGCTATGGAAGAAATGGCTGAGTATCACAGACAAGTAGCGTTGCAGAAGAAACGTGAAAAATACCTTAAAGAAAAAGAAGAAAAAGAGAAATTGCAGCAACAGCAACAGATAATTGAACTTGCAATGCAAGAAGAATTAAAAAGAATTCATGGATTTATCAGTCAGTTAAGCACAAGCAAGCTGTTTGCTGACGACAACCTGACAGATTTCTTAAAAACTGATTTTGCTGACTCGTACCGGCATTTTTCTGATAAAATGAGCAAGTTGAGTTTGGGTGCAAATACCCAGCAAGCAATCAATTTCTTAGTGCTTTTTGATGCTTCAATCAAAGCAGATCCGAAAAAAGCACTAGAAATCTTGCTTCAACATCAGTTTTTGATTTCAGAAGAATTCAGAAAAACGCACAATATCAACAATGTTGATGATTTTGTTGAGAAATATCAGCAGAATCCCGATATTTTGGTAAGTGCTTTGGGTAACGCTGATAAAAAACACGGTAAGAAGCTCCACCAAGCATTGAAAGAAACCAGTAAGGAATTAAATAATTTAAGTCCTATTGGTAGCGTTTTAAATGCTGCTGCAAACGGTAGTAAAGCGTCATTGCATAATGCAATTGAGCAAGCGAAAAAACACAATGTGAGTGAAAAGGTTGCTAATCTAACTGTTGATAAAATTAGAAAAAATGTAGTTACTGCTCATGCTAAACAAGCTGAAAAAATAACTACGCAGCTAAATTTTGATTTAAGTATTTTAGAAAAAACAAAAACTGAAAGTACAAATACTACTGACAGAATTGCCAGTCTTGAAGATCCAAATAAAACTGTTGTGAAAAAGGACTTGTCATAATGAACAAGATGATTTGCACTTTTTTAGCATTATCATTATTCTCTTCAGCGTCATTTGCTGATAATCAGCATTATAGGATGCCAAGAAATTCAAATGTGAAAGTTGTAACAGTTAAATATAATGAAGATGCAGGTAACGACTTTAATACTTGGTTGAGTAATATTGATAACGCAGTAAGACCTGTAATAGAAACTCAATATGACAAGATTTTTGCAGCAGTATTAGCAGATAAAAGCCTTCACGATGTGGATAGCAAGGCAAACACAGCAAGCATAGCTCTAAGTCGTTTAGAAGAACAACAAATTGTTGATGTTTGGAATAAGATAATCCAGCGTTATCCTAATTCAAAAAATGCTCGTTCCGCCTTGTGCAGATATGCAAAAGAGATTGCTGTTTTACATGCAGATGTAAAGAAATGCGACAAGGATTTTCAACTTAATCCAGAAAAACAATTTGTTTATAGACGTGATTTAAAAGCATTACAGGCTCCAAAGCTGGATTGAATATAAAGCTGTAATAAAAAGCAAAAGCAGACGATAAAAAGTCTGCTTTTTTTGTTATTTTTTTTAAAAAAATAATTGATTTTTATTAAATTGTTGTCTATTATATTTATATTAATTATAAAAAGAAAGCAACAAAATGAGCATAAAAAATAATGAAAACATACAAAATGTAGAACAAGAAGAACGTACTTTAAAAGCTCTTCAGGCAAGTTTGAGATTTACAAAAGAACGCCAACGCGCTTATGCACAATTAAACTTTAAGACCATGATGTTTATCAAGTCAGAATTTGAAGTTTATGAGCGATTTAACGAAGCAGTTTTGTACACAATGAGAGCTTGGAATGACTTAGATGAAGAGACTGTAGCGTTTGAAGTATTTTTAAGACAATACGTTGCAACAGGCGAAATCAACAATCCGAAATACGAACGTTTTTTAATTTAAAAATGTTGTTGTAAGGTAGCAAAATCAAAACTCCACTGTGTGATGCAGTGGGGTTTTATTTTTCACGGATGGGCTAAAAAAAGCAATGAAAATATAACGAACATTATGTCTTTCCAGCTTCTTTTTTTAATTAAAAAAGCAGCAAAGTTGCTTGTTGTTTGGACAGCTCTTTGAGCTGCTGATAAAAGTGCGACAAGCACTTTTGGGGGTAATGGGGACCTCCCCATTCAAGGATTGCCTGTTGCAAAAATGTAGACATTTTTGGAACAGGCAACAGCCTTGCTAAAAAGAAAAAATGTACTACATTATAAAGTAAAGAAAACAAAAAAGACTTAAAAATGAATGAAGAACAACAAAAAATTAAGCAATACAAGTTCAGTTTCAGGACTGACAAAATCACTTACGACAGAGTAAAAAAACTGTCTGAAATGAACAATGAAACAGACTCGAAAACCATCAACAGAATGGTTCAGGAAAAACTGGATGATACAGAACAAAAATCCATCATCATGTTCAAGTTTATCAAGGATTTTTCAAAAATAGAGGATGTTTGCAAAGCTTTGGGACATTCGCATTCGACATTAAACCAACTGACAAGAGCATTCAATATTTTGCGAAAACAGGATGTTGTTGATTATGAAAAACTGGTTCTGGTTTCAAAAAAAATCAGTGAACAGTTGGAAGATGTTAAAGAAAAACAATATGCTGTCGAAGTGGCTTTGAACAGGATTGCCTCATTGAAAAACAGGTAAAACTATGATTGTGAAAATGTTCAAATCCAACAAACAGCCCATCAAAAGAGCATTCAACTATCTGCTTAACCAACGTGTAAACAATGGTACGGCAAAACTGTTGAAAGGTAATCGAGAATTGGCTGAATCGTTAGAACTGAAATCAAAAGCAAAGACAAAATATTTTAGTGGTGTCCTAGCGTTCAAAGAAAAAGAAAAACGTTTCACAGAAGAAGAAAAAATGCAGATTATTGAAGAATTTGAACGTGCTTTTTGTCCTGATGACTATCTGCGCGAGTGCTTGAATTTCACATGGATCCAGCATACCGATAAGAAAGGTCTGGAGTTAAATTTTATCGTAAATTCAACGTTCAGGAACGATCCTGACAAGCTATTGAAAGACAAAAAAGAATTCTATCATTGGCATAAACCACAAATAAAACGGTTTGATGCGTTTCGTGATTTCATTGATGCCAAATATGGTTTGGCATCGGTTCATGAGAATGGGTCGCAACATATCTTCACGATGCCAGATTATCAAATCAAAAGCAGAGATGATGTTGAAACATTGGTTGAAATGGTTTTACGGGCTAATATGAAAAGCAATTCAAAACTGATTGAAAGCAGAAGCGAATTGATTGCTGGAATGAAAAAATTCCGTATGAACGTCAGCAGAGAAGTGAAAGGATCGATTTCAGTATTACCAGAAGGAAGCAAAAAACCAATAAGAATCAAGATTCCTGAAAACGCAGATGTTTCAGTATTTGATGAGATGCGAAAAAAAATCAAAGAAAAATACAATGACAGCAACAGCGTAGAAGCAAAAGCCAAAGCAGAATCCAAGCAAAAACACCAACAGCGTTCCTTATCTTTATTGGAACGATACAATAATGAATACAAAGAAAGATTACAAAATGACTACTACATTAACGCAGCAGCAGCAACAAGCAGCACAACAAAGACGCAACCTGGCAATCAAGTCCATATTGGACGAGATAGACAATATACCCAAAGCAACGCAACAGCAGATCAACAGCAACAATTACATACTGATAGAGAAAGAGGAATTGAAAGATTTGATGACGTTAATGTTCCAGCAAGCATTGAAAGAAGTACAAAAGAGCTTGGAAGACTCTTTCAAAGAATCGTTGAGCAAGAAATCTTTGAGCAACCTGCAAACGCAGTTGAATACGTTACAGGAATCTATGGAGACCTTGCAAGAAGAAACAAAAATGACCTTTCAAGAAGTAACGAACTGTCAAAATCAGTTGGACGATTTAGCAGAATGGTTGAACGAGAAAGGTTGGTAGCAGAAGAAAAAGAAGAAGAAAAAGACATTGAAAACATTGTGAAAAATGAAGTAACAGACAGGAAAGAAGCATTCAGGGCAGCCATTGATGAATTGAAAAAAGAGTATTACGAAAACAAAAACGAATTGAATTTGAAAAGCAAAGATTTACGGAAACAGATTTATTCCAATAAAAAAAGATTTGAATATGTCAAGAAGATTATTGATGATATTAATAAAGAAATCAAAGAATTAAAGATGAACTTTCCCAGTTCTACAACGTCACCTGACAAACCTGTTGATCAAATGTCTGAATCCGAATTTCGTGATTGGCTGATTCAAAACCAGCTTCAAAGCAGCAAAGAAGCACAAGAAAAATATTTCCAATACGCTTTGAAACTGCAAAAACTGCAAGCTACGTTGAGAAAACGAGAAGACGAGCTTGCAGAACTTGCCGAAGTGATAGAGTATCAAGAAACAGAGCTAAACAGCTTTAAAACCCAAAAAAATCTAATGCGTATCGAGTTCATTAAAAACTGTCAAAAAACGTATGAAGACAAGTTCAAATCGGGGTTCACTCGAAAACAGGCTTACGAATATCGTACATACTAGCCTCCACAAAATAAAGTAGTCCGTGTAACATATTGTTTTGTACCAAATTTTCTACCAAGCAAAACAATTTTGGAAACGAACTACTTTTTTTTTAATTTTTAAAAAACAAAGATTTGTATTTTTTAAATTTTAAAAATAAAAATCTATTAATCATAGGTTTTAACTATGCCTTTTTTCTTGCTCCTGTGCCTTTTGCTGCATTTGTTGGCGGATTTGGCGATATTGCTGTTGCGCTTGTGTTTCGTGCGGTTGGGCATCAAGCTGTTTTTTGAGTTGGCTCATTAGGCGCGCTTCGGTTTTGTAGCCTTGTTGATACAAGGCTTTGGCAATTTGGGCGTATTCTTGGCTGATGCGTTGGCGCGTTTTTTCGGTTTGGGATTGGAATGGGTTGTGTGGTTCACGTCCATTTTGTAGGGCATCAGCTAACTCAATTTGCCAACGTTTCACCGTTTCAGGCAGCACACCGCGTTGGCGGATGGCGCGAATTTCGCTTTTTTCGGCTTTTTGGGTTTTGCCGCGATGTTGGCGGCGGGTAGCAGCGCATTGCACGCCTTCGTCGCGCAGTTTCTCGGCAAAATGGACACGCCACTCAAATAAATCGTTTTTGCGCGGATTTAATCGTTCGCCATATTCGTTTTGTATTAGCACGCACAAATGGACGTGCGGATGCGGTGGCTCGCCTGCGCGGTCGGATTCGTGGTGTAGGGCAAAGGCGTATTGATGGTCGCTGAAACGCTCTTCGGCAAAGGCTCGCGCAGCGTTGAGTACGGCTTCTGGCGACGTGCCTGCGGGCATGGATAACACAATATTGATGGCTTCGCGGTAGCGGCTTTCTTCGGGAATGCCAAGTTTTTTCCAGTCGTTGAGTAGGCTGCTGATGCGTTCTTTATTGTCCAGTTTTTCGCCCGAATGGGTTTCTATGGGGATTTCGCCGTTACGGGAGATGTAGTCCAAATGGTTGCGGATACCGTGCAAACCTTTGGAGTTTTGGCTGTGGCGGCGTGAGATTTTGACCATCACTTCGGGGTGTTTTTTGGCGGCAGCGGTTAGATTACGCAAACCAAAGCCTGCTTTGATGCCTTTGCGCTGAGTGGGCAATTTAACGCTGGGTGGGGTGCTTTTTTTGGCATAGACGGCGCGGGTGGTGAAACCGAGAAACCAGTTATCTATATGGCGGTGTAGGGTCATGAGGTTGCCTTTGGTAAAAAAAGGCAGCCTGAAACGTTGGGGGACGTTTTCAGGCTGCCTGAATGGTTGGTATTACTTCTGTACCCGTTTTCGGTGGGTGAGTAAAACTTGTCCCACTTTTTCGGTGTGCTGTTCAATAAATTGTTTCAGTTCCGCAATGTATTGAGCGGTGAGCGCGGTGCTTTCGCCGGCGTTTAAGTGGCGGGCGATTTGGTTGATGTTGCGCCCAATCATGAGAAGCTGATTGTTGGACTGATACAGCGCGGTGGCTTCGTGGTGGCTGAATGTGGGGTGTTGGTGGATGTATTGCTGGATGATTTCTCGTACGGCATCGTTGATGCTGCTGTGATTGTGCTGCGCCATTTGGGCAAGATATCGTTTATCGCTTTCAGGCAGCCTTAATGTGATGCGGGGTTTGGTTTGGTCGGTGCTGGGTGTAAGTGTGGGCTTGGGTTTGTCTAGCTCGGCTTGTAATAGCTTTTTGGCAAGCAGGGATACGCTGGCTTTGCCATAGCGTTGTTGGGCGATTTGGCGCAGCGTGGCAAGTTCGCTGTCGCTTAATCCGTACACATCTATTTTTTTGCTCATGGTGAGGTCTCGTAAAAAAAAGGCAGCCTGAAAGGGCGGGAAGCGTTTGGGCTTCGCGGAAACTTTCAGGCTGCCTTGGGGCTACATTTTTCTACCCTGTTTTTGTTCTACCGATGGCTCTGCCGGATGGGCAAGATTTGGGTTTGCCTTGTGGGCTTGCTCAAATGTGCGCAGTTGCTCGGGCATTGCATCTACGATAACGGCGGGCAAATTGATGTTTTTACCCTGCATCATTTTGGCAGTGTTCTCATAGTATTGCAGTAAATGCAAATCATGGAACTGCTGCTGGTTGCTTTCTTTGAACTGTTGCAGCATGGGTTCGGTAAAGGTTTCCCGATACCAATTTACCCTTGCTTTGGCGTTTTCGCTGAGTTTGCTGTATTTCTCTTGAAATACGGCACGGGCAGTTTCCAGCTTGGGGTTGAACGCAGCAGATTGCTTTTGCGCCACATTTTGCGTTGCATGAATATCGTGAACCGTCTCTACTGCTTTGCCTACCACTTGCACGGCTTGTTCCATTTCATCAGGTGTTTCGGCAAGATTTTGCACATGGTCGGCTTCGGAGTAGATAACCCGAGCGGCATCGTCATCAAATAGGCTGCCTGCGTCTTGGTCGTTGTGGTACAAGGTTTCAGGCTGCCTATTTTCAGGCTGCTGTGTGGCTTGGGGTGGCATGGGTTCATTTTTTGCTTGCGTCCTATTTGGATTGTGCTGGTCGGATGGTGTGGGCGGCACCTCTTGCATCTTGTCCAACTCGGGCTGATGCTGCGTTTCAATGCTGTTGCGCAGATTGTCACCCAGCATTTGGTCGCGTTTGGCAAGGTCAAACTTGTTGGGTTTGTAGCCCGTGCTGGCAATACCGCGTCGCTCGGCTTCTAACCACATGGCTTGACGAAAGTCTTTGCTGCCTGAAATTTTGATACTGCCCCAGTTTTTGGCTTGGGCAACGTCCAACATATCGCTGATAACTTGGGCATCGTTTTTAGCGGTTTTAAGTTTGCTGCCGTCGTCTTTAAAAATAACGGTTTTGCGATTATTCCAATCCAAATACTTGCCCTCCACGCACACATAGCGGTCGTTTAAGCCCGATGGTATGGTGTAGCCCAAATCCAAAATGGGCTGGGGTTTGGCGGGTGTGGGTTGAGCTGGTGAGGGGGCAGGCTCGTTATCCGTTTTCGGCGCGTGGTGAGTGGCAGGGCTTTCAGGCTGCTGTGCTTTGGGCGTGGGCGAATTTTCAGGCTGCCTAAAAGATTGCTGCTGTGCCGCCTCAATCCGCTCTTTCTCCTTGGCGCGGCGCAGGTTCTCTTGCACTTCGGCGGCGGAAATGG
>ERZ772807.1434-NODE-1434-length-13240-cov-5.871369_pt1 | contig 13240 bp, 9 predicted proteins | sample MGYA00511472_ERZ772807 | MGnify/ENA primary metagenome ERZ772807 (study PRJEB29015, sample SAMEA2737947) | human oral metagenome | biome: human oral; feature: human-associated habitat; material: dental | place: China | collected 2039 ...
TGAATGAAGGCTGCGACCGTATCATGTTTGATAATTTCACACCAGAGGATACTCGCAAAGCAGTTGAGATGGTAGCTGGACGCTGTGAGACGGAATCAAGTGGTGGAATCACCTTTGACACGATGATTCCTTATGCGCAAGCTGGTGTTGATTTTATTTCCTTTGGTGCACTAACACATAGTGTTAAAGGACTTGATATGAGCTTCAAGGCTGTTGTTGCAAAAGACTGATTCTTAGTAAAATACTACTCTCTCTAATTTCTTTTCATGAAGAAAAATATTTTTCTTCATGAAAAGAAATATTTTTGTTCACGTAAATAAATATTTCTTTTCGTGTAAATAATTCGATAGATAAGGATTATTACCGTTTTACCGCTGGTAGTTTGAGTTTTTACACAGAGTTCTTTTTAAGTGTAAAGAGGGTGTGATGAATAGAAAAGAACCATAGATGTAAATCTTATTTTTAAAGAGTTTAATCCTTGTTTTGTATATTCTTGGTTCTGATTTATTTGCTTTTTGTTGATTTTTATTTATCTTTGCATCAATAAGAATTAAACATTTTATTGTGAAAGAGTAGTCTACAAAAACCTATTTCCTACTTGATGGAACATGAATGACGTTGGCTACAAACTTGATTGATAAAACGTATAACTTAATAACTATGACCAAAAAGTTTATTGTATTATTCCTATTGTTGTTGTTGCCTGTAATGATATGGGCGCAGAATTCCGTTACATTCGATTTCTCAAGTTCTTCTCCAGATGATGTTGTACCAACAGTGATGGAGAAGGATGGTGTTTACTTGAAGTTTAGTGCTACTAAAGCAGATGTAACTCAACCTAATTATACAAGAGTAAATAAACTCAAATGCCTAAAAATTGACGTAGAAGGTATATTAACTATAGAGAGTTTTAACAGTAAAATTACATCTATAAAGTTTACCCTCGCTGATGATAAGGATGATCTGAAGTTCTATTTAGAGGAAGTAGGTAAAATCGGGAAACGAACTATTTCTCAACTTAACAGGAAAATTGTCGAGAGAAAATGGAATGGTGAATGTACTAAAGTTTCTTTTACTCCTTGTTCTACAGGGGGGCTTCATATAAGGACAATACAAATATCTTACGAGAAAGCTCAGCCTAAGGGCGTCTCTCTTGCAGTTTCTTCTGCTGAGAGAGCAACACTTTATTATAGTGACAGGTCGTTTATTATTCCTGAGGGGGTTGTTGCTCGTACCTATAAGATTGAAGGTAATATCCTCTCTCGAAGTCGGGAATATAAAAAAGGAGATGTTCTTCCCAAGGGTACAGCTGTTGTTTTAGAAGCAAAAGAAGGTAAGTATATCTTTGAAGAAACAAGTAAGATAGGTGAAACAGACCCTTATAATGCGTTGCGTGGTTCGGATACTAAGACTACAACATCAGGCGGAGAGGTATACTATGTGTTTGGAAAAGGTAGTAACGGAGTAGGCTTTTATTGGAAAGAAGCAAATGGAAAAGCCTTTACGACCGAAGCACATAAAGCCTATCTCGTTTATACGCCATCAAAGACTACAAACGCAAAGAGTTTCCTTGGCTTTGATGTAGCATTAGAAATACAAGGTCCTATGGTGAGAGAGAAGATAACTTTCGATGGTCCTATTTATAACCTTTCAGGGCAAAGAGTAGATAAAGATTATAAGGGGATTATAATCGTGAATGGTAAGAAGTATCTTAATAGATAAGCCTTCTTGTACTTATACACAAAACCATGATAAATAATTGATTTTTAATAAGTAAACATGAAAACATATATCAAACCTTTAATAAGTGAATATCACGTTTTAACCTCTTTCCATTTGTTGGAAGGTTCACCAGGGAAATATCCAAATACATTGACGAGTACACAAGAAGTGATTGGAAATCAGACTGAGTCCAGTATTCAACAATTATCAAAAGAAGACTTTTTCTCCGCTTTTAATCTTTCTGACACGCAGACGGATTGGGATGAATGAATATAACTTAAACAATTACCGATATGAAAAGACAAGTAACATGGATTGGACTTTTGTTGTGCTTACTATTGTTTGCAGCCTGCGAAAAGCCAGTATTAGACAATGGTGAAGATGGTAAAAAACCGAATAATGCTAAGCAAAAGTTGACAAGAGTCGTGCGTATTCACCCCAAAGAATTACGTATAGAAACAATAGAAGAAGCTATAGGGGCGAAATATCAGCCTTTGAGTAGGGCTGTTAGCGAAAGCCGGAAACGGAAGTTTTATGCTGTTAATGTCTACGAGAAGAAACCTAATGATGAAAACTACTCAATGTATGCTTATGGTTTGTTTACCAGCCTTTCAAAGATTGCACTAAAGATGAATGTGAACAATCTTTATAAAGTAGAGTGTTTGATTGTAGAGGAAGGTGATGATGAACTTTTTGCAAATGAAGATGAGTTTTCAGCTCCTTTCTTGCATGGGGCAAATAAGGCTACAAAAGTTACTAATAGCTTTGTATTCTCAAAAGAAGAAAACTTGAATAGTCTAACAAAAGGCGAAACGACTGTAGCTAAGGGGCGTACTTTTCAATATCCACGCCTTGTGAAGCTCTATGGTACTATCAATGATTTCAGTCCAAAAACATCAAAGGAACTGACCGTTGATATGAAAAGGTCGGTGTTCGGGTTGCACTTCAAGGTGACACCACCAGAAGAAGGTAGTCTGGTAATTAACTATATCGGGTGGCGTATCTCTTTAACAAAGGGTAGTGATACATATGATCATAGTTCCGTCTACTCCTTTTCTAACATTTCAAAAGCGTGTGAAGATGGATATCAATTGACGATGGAGGTGAAGGTAACATGGACGAAAGACGATGGGACTGTAGAACAAGAAAGTAAGCAGTTAGTGTTAAAACGTAATGTCATGACCGTCGTTGAAATAAGGGTAGAAGGACAAAAGCCACAGGGTTTTACGTTGAATGAAGAGCCGGATGACATGAAAACAGAAAAAGTTGAATGGAATCTGTTATTATAGCTTTTAGTTGTACTTATAAAAAAAGGCTCTTCAGAAATATGGAATGATAAGCTAATGCTATTATATAATAAGGCACACAAAGCAACGCTGAGTTTGCTGTAAGAAACTTAGCGTTGCTCTGTGTGTTATTTCTCAAATGCTAAACCCAAAAGAAAAACCTTATCACTCCCAACCTCCAAAGATGCTATTTTGTCCGTATTTTTCACATGTTGATTTTGTAAAGACCACCAAATGGCTTGCAAATAACGCCCTTTTGGCTTGCAAAAGATGCCCTTTTGAGGTCCAAGTAACGCCCTTTTGAAGTCCAATTAAGCACCTTTTAAAGCCTTACTCTGTAACGTTTTGATAACTAATAACTTACGAATGTATTAAAAGAACTCATATTTTACCCATTTCTCTACCTTTTTCTTGAACGTTTTGTAAATATATTTCTTACCGAGAATATTCGCATTTACTAATTGAATATGCATAAATCTGACATAGAGGCACGGTGTAAACGGAAGTTTTAATTATAGACACGTAGTCCATAGAGTCGTCGGCAGTGTTGGGAGCAAAAAGACATATTAACTCCATATTTCGGAAGAAACACAAAAAAAGAGCATACATTGCGTATGCCCTTCTCATTTGGATTTATAGTATCATTATATGTTCGCAATACTCATAATGTTTGCAAACACACCTGCTGCGGTAACAGATGCACCAGCACCATAGCCTTGAATCTGCATAGGATATTCTTTATAACGATCAGTTGTCAGTAGAACTATGTTATTAGAACCTTCAAGATTATAGAAAGGATGGTTAGAATCCACCTCTTTTAATGCAACATTAGTCTTACCATGTTCCATAGTGGCAACGAAACGCCAACGCTTACCCTCCTCTGCTAATAGCTGACGACGTTGTTCAAAGTTAGCATCAAGTTCTGGAAGACGCCTCCAGAAGTCTTCTACTGAACCTTGGAAATAATCATCAGGAACAAATAGATGCTTCTCAACATCCTCTTGTTCCACCTTGTATCCAGCCTCACGTGTAAGGATAACTAACTTACGAACGACATCTGTTCCACTAAGGTCAATACGTGGATCTGGCTCACTATAGCCTTGTTCTTTAGCGCGTTTTACAGTCTCAGAAAAAGGAACGTCTGCTCCAATCTCGTTAAAGATGAAGTTTAGTGTACCAGACAATACAGCTTCAATCTTAAGTATTTTGTCACCCGAATTGCGTAAGTCATTGATTGTACCAATGATAGGTAGGCCTGCACCCACGTTTGTTTCAAAGCGGAATTTGACACCACGTTGAATGGCTGTCTGCTTTAAATGGTAATAATCATCGTATGTTCCAGATGCTGCAATCTTGTTGGCAGCAATCACAGAGATATTATTTTCCAATAAAGACTGATAGAGTGCAGCCACTTCCTTAGAAGCAGTACAATCCACAAACACCGAGTTAAAGATATTCATCTTTAGGATAACATCACGCAAATGCTCTGGATTAGAGGGCTCACTCTCCTTTAGTTCTTTACGATAATTATCAAGACTTAAGCCGTCGTGATTGAAAATAGCATTCTTAGATGAAGCAATTCCCACCACTTTCAACTTTAAGTTAGAATTTTGCTTCAACTCTTCATACTGGCTCTTAATCTGTTCAATGAGCTTTCCTCCTACTGTACCAATGCCGCAAATAAAGAGATTCAGCACTTTATATTCCGATAAGAAAAGTGAATCATGGAGTACATTCAGTGCTTTCCTTAGGTCAGAGCCTTTCACAACAAATGAGATATTCATCTCAGATGCACCCTGCGCAATAGCAATAACACTAATACCAGAACGACCAAGAACCTCAAAGAGTTTACCACTGATACCTGGTGTTCGCCTCATGTTCTCACCAACGACCGCTACTGTTGCAAGTCCACTTTCGGCATGCATAGGGAACATACGTCCATCTTCTATCTCAAGTCGGAACTCTTCATTAAGTACCTTCACTGCATTGTCGGCATCTTCATCCTTTACACCGATAGAGGTATTGTTCTCTGAGGCAGCCTGTGATACAAGGAAGACACTGATACCATTGTTGGCAAGAGAACTAAAGATACGACGGTTGACACCAACAACACCCACCATAGAAAGACCAGTCACGGTAATAACCGTAGTACCTTTGATAGATGATAAACCCTTAATAGGTTTTTGATTGTTCTCTATGTGTGCTTTAATAATCGTACCCTGTCCATCTGGATTGAATGTGTTTTTTACCTTGATTGGGATGTTTTTTACACAGACAGGATATATCGTTGGAGGATAGACAACCTTTGCACCAAAGTTACAAAGCTCCATAGCCTCCGTATAGGAAAGTTCATTAATGGTATATGCACTCTTGATGACGCGAGGGTCAGCTGTCATAAAGCCGTCAACATCCGTCCATATCTCCAAGACTTCAGCGTTGAGTGATGCGGCAAGGATGGATGCCGTGTAATCACTTCCACCACGCCCAAGATTGGTAATATCGCCAGAATCACGGTCTTGTGCTATAAAACCAGGTACAAGGGAGATACGAGGAAGGTCAGAGAAAGTATTTACTACAAGTTTGTTAGTTAGTTCTGAATCGAGACTTCTTTTGCCCAACTTCTCTTCAGTCTTGATAAACTCACGTGCATCAAACCACTTTGCTCCACGAATAAGCGTAGCTACTATTCTTGAACTTAGACGTTCACCATAGCTTACAATAGTATCTTCTGTCTTATGACTGAAGTCGTGAATTAAGAATACACCGTAATAAATAGAATGAAGTTGCTCAAAAAGACTATCCACTTTGTTGAATAGCATCTCACGGTCATGTGGGTCGGTAATAATCGCATCAATCATCTTATGATGTCGTGCAACAATAGACTCGAACTCTGTTTTCCAACTTTCATCACCCTTCAAGGCAAGTTGAGAAGTAGCTATGAGCTGATCTGTTATACCACCTAAGGCACTAACAACCACAATAATTGGTTGATGTTTAGCCTCCTTTTCTACAATCTTTTGTAGACTTAAAATACTCGATACAGAACCTACGGATGTTCCGCCAAACTTTAATACTTTCATTCCTGATGTTTATTTTGTTATTATTTGGCATCCCCTTTACAATGGGGGAGGTGCAAAACTTAGCCACAAAAATAATAAGAAATATTGCAATAGCCAACGAATTTCTCGATATATTTGAGTAAATTTGTGGCAAAAAGAAGAAGTTATACTATATATGACAGAGGAATATCAGTTACGTGTTTTGCCCCAAGTTGGCTATAATGAAGACAACATAAAAGCATACCTTGCTAAGGAAAAGGGACTGGATGAGCGTACAATTTATCGTGTTCGGGTATTGAAACGTTCTATTGATGCACGTCATCGCGACATATATGTTAATTTGAAAGTTCGTGTTTATATAAACGAATTTCCACAAGATGACCCTTATGTGAAGACTGAGTATCAAGACGTAAGCAGCCGCCCTTCAGCCATTGTTGTGGGTGCTGGTCCTGCTGGTCTGTTCTCAGCTTTGAAACTTATAGAATTAGGATTACGTCCAATAGTCCTTGAACGTGGAAAGAATGTACGTGATAGAAAGCTCGATATTGCTTTGATCACCAAGACGCAAGAGATTGACCCTGAGTCAAATTACTGCTTTGGTGAAGGTGGTGCTGGTGCTTATTCGGATGGAAAACTTTATACACGAAGTAAGAAACGTGGACCTGTAGATAAGATTCTAAACGTCTTTTGTCAGCATGGTGCATCGCCTTCTATCCTCGCAGATACCCATCCACATATTGGAACAGACAAACTTCCACGTGTGATAGAAAGTATGCGTAATACGATACTTGACTGTGGAGGTGAGGTTCATTTCCAAACCAAGATGACCTCATTAATCATCGATCGTGATAAAGTTGTTGGTGTTGAAGCTGTTGATAATCGTGGAGCAATCACTATGAAACGAGCTTTTCATGGTCCTGTTATTCTTGCAACAGGTCATTCGGCACGTGATGTCTATCGCTATCTTGCAGAAGCAGGGATTGAGATGGAAGCAAAGGGAATAGCTGTTGGTGTACGTTTAGAGCATCCTTCTCACTTGATAGACCAGATACAATACCATAATAAGAATGGAAAAGGAAAGTATCTTCCTACGGCAGAGTACTCTTTTGTAACACAAGCACAGGGACGTGGCGTTTACTCTTTCTGTATGTGTCCCGGTGGTTTTGTGATTCCTTCGGCTACTGGTCCAGAACAGACTGTTACCAACGGTATGAGTCCTGCCAACCGCGGAACGCAATGGTCGAACTCAGGTATGGTTGTTCAGCTGAATCCAGAGGATGTTGAAGGTGATGATGTTCTGCGCATTTTGCATTATCAAGAACAGTTAGAACGAGACACGTGGCAGCAGGGTAATAGAAAGCAAACAGCTCCTGCACAGCGTATGGCAGACTTCGTAAATAATCGTCTGTCGTATGATTTGCCTAAGTCAAGCTATGCGCCGGGACTTATTTCCAGTCCGCTTCATTTCTGGATGCCATCCTTTGTTACGAAACGACTCCAAGAAGCTTTCAAAACCTTTGGCAAGCAGGCTCATGGATTCCTTACTAATGAAGCCGTAATGATAGCCTCAGAGACTCGTACCAGTTCTCCTGTTCGTATTCTGCGTGACCGAGAACGACTCATGCATATCCGCCTTGAAGGGCTATTTCCTTGTGCGGAAGGTGCTGGTTATGCAGGTGGAATCGTCAGTGCAGGCATTGATGGAGAACGATGTGCAGAAATGGTTTCGGCTTATCTCCAACAGCTATAAGCTTATCTTTTTAATAGTAAGAAAGTGATTAGGCTTTACTTATAGTTTACTTGAGAAGGTATTAGAAGACTTGAAGTATCATTCTCTACTCCTATAGAATATCTTTATCGAATTATTTTCACGAAAAGAAAAGTTTATTTACGTGAGAAAAAATATTTCTTTACATGAAGAAAAGTGTTTTTCTTCATGTAAAGAAATTAGATTTATTGACATCTTACTAAGAATCAATCTTTTGAGACAACAGCCTTGAAGCTCATATCAAGTCCCTTAACACTATGTGTTAGGGCACCAAAAGAGATGAAATCGACTCCAGCTTTTGCGTAAGGAATCATCGTTTCAAAAGTAATTCCACCGCTTGATTCCGTCTCACAGCGACCAGCAACAATATTGACAGCTTTACATGTGTCCTCTGGTGTGAAGTTATCAAACATAATACGGTCACATCCTTCATTCAGAGCTTCTTCCAACTCCTTAAAGTTTCTTACCTCACATTCAATCTTAAGGTCATCTTTACCATGTTCCTTGCAATATTGCTTTGCACGTGAAATTGCATTATGCACACCACCACAGAAGTCAATGTGATTGTCTTTTAAGAGAATCATATCGAAGAGACCAATGCGATGATTCATTCCGCCGCCTATCTTCACAGCCTCCTTTTCCAACATTCTCATTCCTGGTGTTGTCTTACGTGTGTCTAAAACGCGTGTCTTCGTACCAGCATCAACAAGTGCCTGTTGGTACTTGTGCGTCATGGTAGCAATACCACTCATACGTTGTAGGATATTAAGCATAAGACGCTCTGTCTGTAACAAGCTCTGCGTTCTACCCTTCACACTCATGGCAATATCACCAGGTTTCACATGTGTACCATCTTTTATATAGACTTCCACTTGTAGTTCTGGGTCGAAAAGGTGGAACACTCTTTTAGCAACCTCAACTCCTGCCAAGATTCCTTCTTCTTTGATTAACAACCTACTTTCACCCATAGCATCTGCAGGGATACAACAAAGCGTTGTATGGTCACCATCTCCTATATCCTCACTGAAAGCGAGTTCGATAAGTTTATCATTAAGTTCTTCTACCGACAACATAATAATATGATTAAATTATAAACCTAAACTTTTTGAGATATCCAACATCTTATGGATTGACTTGACAGCCTTCTTTGCCAACTCAGGTTCCACCTCGATAGCTGGCCATTCATATTTCAAGCAATTATACAGCTTCCTCAATGTGATATATTTCATATACTCACACTCGTTACAAGGGCTATCGCTATCATTAGGAGGGGCAGGGATAAAGGTTTTTTGTGGAGCCAATCGCTGCATTTCAACAAGAATACCACTCTCTGTCACCACAATAAACTCCTGAGCATCATTCGTAACGCTATACTTTAGCAAGGCAGACGTGCTCCCTACCTTATCTGCCAAACTAAGTATGGCTGGTGGACATTCAGGGTGAGCCAGGACTTTAGCAGCCGGATGTTCGTGTTTTAGTTGTTCAATCTTCTCAACAGAGAATCTATCATGAACCTCACAAGCTCCATCCCAAAGCAACATCTTGCGTCCTGTTTGTTCGCTTATATAATGACCTAAGTTCTTATCTGGTCCAAAAATAATAGGTGTGTTTTTTGGTAAAAACTCTACAATTTGCTTTGCGTTACTACTCGTTACTACAACATCAGTTACCGCTTTAGTTGCCGCCGTTGTATTGACATAGCTTATCACCGTATGATCAGGATGAGCCTGTACGAACTTTTCAAACTCATCAGCAGGACAACTCTCAGCCAAAGAACAAGAAGCATTAAGGTCGGGAACAAGGATTGTCTTTTCAGGACATAAGATTTTATTTGTCTCACCCATGAAATGTACGCCACACATAACGATGATATCGGCATCAGTAGAGGCAGCCTTTTGTGCCAAAGCCAAGCTATCTCCAACAAAATCAGCTAATTCTTGGATTACACCTTCTGTATAATAATGAGCCATGATAAGCGCATTCTTTTCCTTACACATTCGGCGTATTTCTGCTTTTACGTCAATCCCTTCTGGAATAGGTTCATCTATATAACCTTGTTCCAGCCACTTTTCGTTTATCATTTTATTTTGTATTATAAATCGAGCGTACAATGACTATTGTACTGTTCGTATCACCTTACTATATTCCTATACTACTTCTTGTCGTATGCATGCTTTGGATAATCTACCGTATAGTGCAAACCTCGACTTTCCTTTCGCTCAATAGCCTGTCTTGTTATGAGATAACCAACATTTATCATATTGCGAAGTTCACAAATATCCTTCGTTGCCGTGACACGCTTAAAAAGGTTCTCTGTTTCCTCATATAGCAAGTCAAGCCTTGCCCAAGCACGTTTCAAGCGCAAATCACTTCGTACAATACCCACATAGTTGCTCATGATTTCACCAACTTCTTTAATACTCTGCGTGATTAAGACATGTTCTTCATTGGTCATTGTACCCTCATCATTCCACTCTGGGACATGCGTATTAAAATCATAGTTATCTATCACCTGAAGTGCATGGTCAGCTGCTGACTTAGCGTAAACGACGGCTTCTATCAGCGAATTGCTGGCAAGTCGGTTTCCACCATGTAGACCTGTACACGAACATTCACCCACAGCATAGAGTCTATGAATAGAACTTTCAGCATTCAAATCAACCTTTATTCCTCCACAGATGTAATGTGCACTGGGACAAACGGGGATATAGTCCTTTGTTATATCGACACCAATACTCAAGCATTTCTCATAGATATGAGGGAAGTGGTGTTTTGTTTCTTCAGCATCTTTATGTGTTAAGTCAAGGCAAACATGGTTTAGTCCATGAATCTTCATCTCATGGTCGATAGCTCGAGCAACAATATCACGCGGCGCAAGAGAGAGACGTTCGTCATACTTCTGCATGAACTCCTGCCCATCAGGGAGTCGCAAAATGCCACCATAACCACGCATTGCCTCAGTAATCAGAAATGCAGGGTGGGTCTCGGAAGGATTATAAAGAACCGTAGGATGGAACTGTACAAACTCCATATCCTTTACTGTTCCCTTGGCACGATAGACCATTGCAATGCCATCACCAGTAGCTATGACAGGGTTAGATGTCATTGCATAGACTGCTCCGACACCTCCTGTTGCCATAAGTGTTACCTTACTCAAGAAAGTATCAACCTTTTGGGTATCAGGATTGAGGATATAAGCACCATAACATTCAATGTTTGGAGTTCTACGCGTCACCGTCATTCCCAAGTGATGTTGCGTGATAATCTCAACAGCATAGTGATTCTCAAAAATTGTGATATTAGGATTTAACCTCACTGCTTCCATTAATCCACGCTGTATCTCAAATCCTGTGTCATCAGCATGATGGAGAATACGAAAATCACTGTGACCACCTTCACGATGTAAGTCGTATGTACCGTCTTTGTTCTTATCAAAGTTAACGCCCCATTTGACAAGTGTCTTGATTGCTTCTGGCGCATTACAAACAACTTGCTTAACAGCTGAAGGGTCAGAAATATAATCACCAGCGATCATAGTATCGTTGATGTGCTTTTCAAAATTATCTATGGCAAGGTTCGTTACCGCTGCTATTCCTCCTTGCGCCTTAGCCGTATTGGCTTCATCTAAAGAGGTCTTGCAAACAAGGGCAACCCTTCCCTTACCACTATTTGCCACACTCAAGGCATAACTCATTCCTGCTATACCACTACCAATAACCAAGAAATCGAAATTGTATATCATAAGGCCTTTACGTCTGATATCATAAATTAGTAGGTGCAAAAGTAATAAAAATTACCATAACATCAATAAGAAAAGAGTATTTATATTTATACGTGCATGATAAAAGTGTTTCTAATCATATTGAATATTAGTTCTTTTTTATCTGATTTAATGGTAAGCAAGCCTCTCTCTTTCCATTTCTTACTATTGTGCGAATGGTAAACACCAATGGTGCGGATGGTAAACACCAATGGTGCGGATGGTAAACACCAATGGTGCGAAATACTAACACATAGCAAGAAGAACTCTAATTTGTGATATGTCTACTATGTTTTCATCTATATTTTAGGATAGATTCTTATCTCTCAACTTCCTTATTAAACAATAGAAACGCTATTCTTTCCTCTCTTGAAAAGGAAAGAATAGCGTCTCTTTTTAGAGGCTCTGTAAATAAAACATTACAGACTATAGTTTTTACTGCTCGTCTGGTACAATGAGTTTATAACCCTTACCGTGAATATTGATAATCTCAACCTGTGGGTCTGGCTTCAAATGCTTACGCAACTTAGTGATATAAACATCCATTGAACGTGCATTGAAGTAGTTATCGTCAATCCAAATAGTCTTCAAAGCATAATCACGCTGAAGAATCTCGTTAGAGTGTGCGCAAAGCAAAGCAAGTAACTCATTCTCCTTTGTTGTAAGCTTAGTTGCCTTCTCAGGGTTGTTATCTAAGGTAAGCAACTGCTTTTGTGTATCAAAGGTGAAACGACCAATAGTGTACATTGTTGACTCCTTGGTCTTTTTTCCTCTTACACGACGAAGGATTGCCTCAATACGGAATACGAGTTCTTCCATAGAGAAAGGCTTGGTAATGTAATCGTCAGCACCAATCTTAAAGCCTTCAAGGATATCTTCCTTTAAAGTTTTAGCTGTAAGGAAAATAATTGGAATTTCAGCATTGGCCTGACGGATTTCCTGTGCCAAAGTGAAACCATCTTTCTTTGGCATCATTACATCAAGCACACAGATATCAAATTTATTCTTCAAGAACTCTCTATAACCAACCTCACCATCAGGGCAAAGCGTAGCGGCAAAACCTTTTGCCTGTAAATATTCACGAAGAAGCATACCTAAGTTTTCGTCATCTTCGCACAAAAGAATTTTCAACTTGTCTTCCATAACTTCATTATTTTAAATGTTAGTAATCTATTATAACTTCAAAGTTAGTTTTCTACAAACGGCAATTTTATCGTAAAGGTAGTACCTTTTCCATATTCACTGTCAACATAAATCTCCCCATCTTGAAGATCAACCATCTTTTTAACATAGGCCAAGCCAAGTCCGAAGCCCTTGACATCATGAACATTACCGGTATGAACGCGATAAAACTTATCAAAAACCTTCTTCAAATTTTCCTTCTTAATGCCCAATCCCGTATCCTTTACCGACACGCAGACCTTCTTTCCTTCATTCCATGTCTTGAGATAGACATTCAATGGCTTATCTGGCTTCTTATATTTCACCGCATTATCCAAAAGATTGAAAATCACATTCTGAAAATGCATCTCGTCTACATAAATCGTTGAGTCTACCGCTTCTATGTCCGTATAAACCTTTCCTCCCGTATGTTCTACACGCAATGTGAACGAATTTCCTATGCTCTCAATCATTTCGTTGATAT
>ERZ772807.1440-NODE-1440-length-13216-cov-9.907834_pt1 | contig 13216 bp, 9 predicted proteins | sample MGYA00511472_ERZ772807 | MGnify/ENA primary metagenome ERZ772807 (study PRJEB29015, sample SAMEA2737947) | human oral metagenome | biome: human oral; feature: human-associated habitat; material: dental | place: China | collected 2039 ...
TCCCCGCGCGTGCCCAGCCAGGCCGAGTGCACCGAGCTGCTCCAGCGGGCCGTCGCGGCCCTGGGCGCCGAGAAGGTCTGGGTCAACCCCGACTGCGGTCTCAAGACCCGGGCCTACGCCGAGACCGAGGCGAGCCTGACCAGCATGGTCGGCGCCGCCCGCGCCGTGCGCGAGATGAGTCTCTGACTCAACCGCAGGTGTGAGGCGGCCCGGGAGACAACGTGCTCTCCCGGGCCGCCTTGTGCATGGCCTGTAGGCTTACGGGCATGCTCACCCGCACCGATCTGCGCAGCACCCGACTCTCCGCACGCCAGCTGGCACAGACCCTGCCCCGGGCCACCCTTGACGTCACCGCCGCCCAGGCCGCAGTGGCTCCACTCATCGAGGACGTCCGATCCCGGGGAGCGGCCGCACTGCGTGACGCCGCCGAGCGCTTCGACGGCGTGCGACCCGTTCACCTGCGTGTGCCCGCTGCTGCCATCGCCCAGGCGCTCGACGGCCTGGACCCCGCGGTGCGCGAGGCCCTCGAGCTGTCCATCGCCCACAACCGGGCCGGGCACACCGCCCAGGTGCCCGCCGAGCGCACCACGGAGGTGGTCCCCGGCGGCACCGTCACCCAGCGCTGGATCCCCGTTGAAAGGGTCGGGCTCTACGTTCCCGGAGGGCTGGCCGTCTACCCCTCCAGCGTGGTGATGAACGCGGTGGCCGCCCAGGTCGCCGGCGTCGAGCAGATCGCCCTGGCCAGCCCGCCTCAGGCCGAGTTCGCCGGTCTGCCCCACCCCACGATCCTGGCGGCATGCGCGCTGCTGGGGATCACCGAGGTCTACGCCGTCGGCGGCGCCCAGGCCATCGCGATGCTCGCCTACGGTGCCGACGCCCAGGACGACACTGACCGCGCGGATGCCGGGGGAGAGGTCCTGTGCCGGGGTGTGGACGTCATCACCGGTCCCGGCAACATCTACGTGGCGGCCGCCAAGCGAGCCGTCATGGGAAGGGTTGGCATCGACGCTGAGGCGGGTCCTACCGAGATCGCCGTCCTGGCAGACGCCGGGGCCGACCCCGAGTACGTGGCCGCCGACCTGCTCTCCCAGGCGGAACACGATCCCAATGCCGGCAGTGTCCTCATCACCGACTCCCCGGAGCTGGCCGACGCCGTCGATGCGGCACTCGAGCGCAGACTCAGCGAGACCCGGCACCGGGAGCGGGCATCGACCGCATTGAGCGGACCGCAGTCGGGAACCGTCCTGGTGCGCGACCTCGCGCAGGCCATCGAGGTCGCCGACGCCTACGCAGCCGAGCACCTGGAGATCCACACCTTCGATGCCCCTCAGGTCGCGCGCCGGATCCGCAACGCCGGCGCCATCTTCATCGGGCCCTACAGCCCTGTGCCCCTGGGCGACTACCTGGCCGGCTCCAACCACGTCCTTCCCACCGGTGGGACTGCCCGGTTCGCTGCCGGACTGAACGTGATGGCCTTCCTCAAACCGGTGCAGCTCATCGAGTACAGTGCGAGCGCCCTGGAGGCCATGACACCGGCACTGGAGGTCCTGGCGAGCTGTGAGGATCTGCCCGCCCACGGTGAGGCGGCCTGTGCCCGCCAGACAGTGAAAAAGGCTGCTGAACACGCATTGTGAGAACGAACTGTGATCTACTCGTGACCATCTCCTGATGCGTCAGACGGGTGGGGACGGTGCAGGCCTGGATTCATTGACGATTCAAGTGGCGGAATCCCGCCACTTTCAGTCCTTGTGAGCCATCTCCAAGAGGACGCTTATTGCATGGTCGAATGGCACAGTGTTGCAAAGCGTTACTCTATTGTTATATTTGGTGGTGACGCACGGTGCGCCGTGCCCGACGGGCTGAGTTCCCACATCCCGTCATCCCCGGGCGCGTCGCACCGAGGCGTTGGTACCGGCTGGAACTGCTCGCGAATGCGGTGATGACAGTCGGTATCGGCCCTACCCCTTGGATCCAGATGGATGGCCTCATGCACTACTCCCCATTCGCCGCCGGAACCGGACTGTTCGTCGTGTGGTATGTCGCCCCGGCAGGTTCCCCTCCCGCTCTCGTCGCTCGTTTCCTCATCGACTGCGCCGGGCTGGTGTTCGTCGCCATCCTGGCCTTCTTCCTGCTGACCAATCTCTATGGCGCGGTCCGCGCCCTGCTCCCGCGCCCCCGGCGCACCGCCGGACGCCACGTCCAGCAGCGCAGCGGCCTGATGAGTCTGCGAGCGTGATGAGGACCCAGGCCCCGCTTCCGTCTATGAGCTTCGATTCCTCAAGCCCCCTGGGAATCCTCGACCGCATCGGTTGGTGGGGTGCCCTGGGGATGATCGCAGTCGCTCTCGCCTACACCTTCTTCATGCTCATCGCCTCGCGCGGTGCCCCACGGCACGGCGGGCCCTCGCACCCCGATGCCCCGCTGCTCATCGTCATCCTCATGCCCTGCCTCAACGAGGCGGAGGTCATCGGTGCCAGTGTCAGACGGCTCACCTCGATCCCGGACCCGGGCCTGCGCATCATGGTCATCGACGACGGCTCCGACGACGACACCGCCCAGGTGGCCGCCCAGGCCGGCGACGAGCGTGTCGAGGTGGTTCGCCGTCGTCCTCCCCACGCCCGCCTGGGTAAGGGGGAGGCTCTCAACGACGCACTATCGATCGTGCGCTCCCGATGCACCACAGTGTCCTCTTCGCGAGTCGTCGTGGGAGTCATGGACGCCGACGGCAGGCTCGACCCCCACGCCATCGGGGAGGTGCGCAAGGCCTTCGCCCCGCAGGAGGTCGGCGCCGTCCAGATGGGGGTGCGCATCAACAACCGCTTCGGCTCCCTGCTCGCCCGCATGCAGGACATGGAGTTCGTGATCTTCACCGAGGTCTTCCAGCGAGGCCGGCGCCGAGTCCGCAGTGTCGGCATGGGCGGCAACGCCCAGTTCGTCCGCCTCAGCGCGCTCGACGCCCTGGGACCCCGGCCCTGGACCCGGTCGCTGACCGAGGACTTCGACCTGGGGATCCGGCTCAACGCCACCAGCTGGACCAACGAGTTCTGGCCCGCGGCCTCCGTTCACCAGCAGGGCGTGACCAGCATGCGCCGTCTCATGCGTCAGCGCACCCGCTGGTTCCAGGGAAACCTCCAGGCACTGCACCTGCTGCGCTCCGTGGCCCGCGAACAGCGCGGCCTGGGGCGGGCCGACACGCTCTGGCAGGTACTTACGCCCTACCTGCTCCTGACTGGCTCCCTGCTGACCCTGTCCTTCCTCATCACCATGGTGACCGCCGGTGTGGCCGCGGTCCTGAGGTGGGAGCAGTCATGGGCGTGGCTCGTGGGGGCCTATGTCATCGCCTTCGGCCCGGCGCTCATCTACGCCTGGATCTACTGGCGCATCGAGCGCAGCGAGGGTCTGAACCTGCTCAAGTCCGTGGGCTACGCGCACCTGTTCGTCCTCTATGGACTCCTTCCCAGCCTCTACGGCTGGCGAGCAGTCGCCCGGGAGCTGACCGGACGCACCGGGTGGGCCAAGACCGCGCGGGAGGCTGAACCGGCTCAAGGAGCGCAGGGCGCGCCCAGCGGGCCGGTGGCCGGCTCCCATGGAGCAGCAGCCGTGGGCTCACCGCTACCGAGCAAGCAGCGGCCGCCCAGCGAGCCGGCGAGGGTGGAGCCCCTGGCGGCCCCTCAGGGCACAGGTCCGGGCAGTGCGGTCCCGGCCGTCCCGGCCCGCCCCTTGCTGAACCCCACTGCTGTGATCGTGCGACGTCCCCGTCCTACAGCCAGCCGCCTGACCAATGAGGAGATGAGATGACAGTTGCCAACGCGCCTCAGCATGCAGGAGCCATCGACGGTTCTCGTCGCGGCAGGATCCTGCGTCGCGCCCTCCTGACGGTCTGCGTCCTGGCACTGGTTCTAGGAGTCACCGTGTACTGCCACGCCCGAGAGACAGGGACTGAGACGCCGGACTGCTCCCAGTGGGAGATCATCTTCGATGGTTATGGCGAGGCCTCGTGCTCCGAGGGCCTGCTGCGCCTCAAGCCGACATCGGCCAACTCCCATGACACGACCCACGCCGGTCTGGCCACCTCCACCACGGTCGAGATCGAGGCGGGAGGCGTCCAGACCATCCACACCACGATGACCACCGTCAAGCAGCTGCGAGAGGACGGCGAGCCCAATGCCTGGGAGGTCGCCTGGCTCCTGTGGAACTACACCGACAACAACCACTTCTACGCTCTGGCCCTCAAGCCCAACGGCTGGGAGATCTCCAAACAGGACACCGCCTACCCGGGATACCAGCGATTCCTGTCATCGGGCAACACACCCGTCTACCCACCCGGGGAGAGCCACGACGTCACCGTCACCATTGACACGACCAAGTCCTCAGAGGTCACCTTCGCCATCACCGTGGACGGGCAGGAGCTCGGAACCGTCACCGACAAGCAGTCCCCCTACCGCTCCGGCACCGTGGCGGCCTACTGCGAGGACTCCGACGTCACCTTCACCCCGATCACCGAGGACAAGTAAGGCCTGCCCGCCTCGACAGCGCCGGACTCAACCACCACTGAGGCCCACCTCGTCCCACTCCCGACACACGACCAGGAGAACCCCATGACAACCGACTCCACGCAAACGGGTGGCCCCCTGAGAATCATGCTCGTTTACGGCACCCGCCCAGAGGCGATCAAGCTCGCCCCCCTGGTGGCAGCCATGCGCGACGACGAGCGTTTCAATCCGATCGTCGTCGTCACCGGGCAGCACCGTGAGATGCTCGACCAGGTGCACGAGTTCTTCGGAATCGTGCCCGACGACGACCTCGACATCCACTCGCCGGGACAGACCCTCACCCAGATCACCAACCGCTGTCTGCAAGGGGTGGGGCGGGCGATCGAGGCCCACCAGCCCGACGCCGTCATCGTCCAGGGGGACACCACCTCCGCCTTCGCCGCCGCGCTGTCGGCCTTCTACCACGAGGTGCCAGTCCTCCACGTCGAGGCCGGCCTGCGCACCGGGGACATCTCCTCACCCTTCCCCGAGGAGGCCAACCGGCGGCTCATCAGCCAGGTGACCACGCTGCACCTGTGCCCCTCCACCACCAGCCGGGACAACCTGCTGCGCGAGAACACCGACCCGCAGACCGTCAGCGTCACCGGCAACACGGTCATCGACGCGCTCCTGGTCGCCGTCGACCGTCGGGTCCCGCCACCGGATGAGGAGCTGGCCGCAGCACTGAAGGACGCCTCCCGGCGAGTCGTGCTCGTCACCGCCCACCGCCGTGAGTCCTGGGGCGAGCCGATGCGGGCCATCGGCCGCGCCGTCGCGCGCCTGGCCGACAGGCATCCCGAGGTGCTCTTCGTGCTGCCGGTCCACCGCAACCCCAAGGTTCGCGAGGACCTCCTGCCTCAGATCGAGGGCCATGCCAACGTCATCTGGTGCGACCCGCTGGAGTACGGCGCCTTCTGCGCACTCATCGACCGCTGCGACGTCGTGCTCACCGACTCCGGCGGCGTCCAGGAGGAGGCCCCCGCGCTGTCCAAGCCCGTCCTGGTCATGCGGGACAACACCGAGCGTCCCGAGGCCGTCGCCTTCGGGGTCGCCGAGCTGGTCGGAACTGACGAGGAGCGCATCGTTGAGAGGGTCTCCGCCCTGCTGACCGACGAGGCGGCCTACACAGCCATGGCCCAGGCCGCCAACCCCTACGGCGACGGACACGCGTGCAAGCGCATCCTGGCCGCCACCGCAGCCCTGTTCGGCCGCGGTGTCCCCCTTCCCGAGTTCGAACCTGTTCCCACCTCATCGAAGGAGCGTTCATGATCCTCCCGACCCTTGTGTCTGCACGACGGCGCCGCTGCGCACTGGCCGCCATCGCGGTGTGCCTGGGCAGCTCCATCGCCGCAGTGGGCCCTGCTCAGGCCGCCCCCACCGCTGGCGCGCAGCCTCCCGTGGCGGTCCAGGCCGCCGCGGCCAAGCCCGCCGGCGGGGCCCAGGCCAACGACGCCGACCCGGCCAAGAAACCACTTCCGGCTCCGCCCGAGCCGGCCGCCGCGGCCAAGAAGGAGCTCCCCCTCAAGGGCAACAAGCAGGCAGACGTGGACCTCAACAAGCCCGCGCCCGCCGCGGGACAGGTCAAGATCCGTGACCTGAAGCAGAACGCGCCCGAGGTCCCTGCCGGCGCGGTGACCTTCTCCAACCAGGAGGCGGGGCCGGCATCGACCCTGGTCCTGTTCGACACCACCGGTGACTACGCCAAGCTGGGGGAGTACTACGCCCTGAGCATGGGCACCCTGGCCAGCCACTCCGGGACCGTGACGACCCTCCCGGTCAAGGACTACGTCGCCGGCCTGGCCGGTCGCTTCACCAACGTGGTCTACATCGGCTCCACCTACGACGAGCCCCTGCCGCGGGCCTTCATCGATGACGCCCTGACCGGCAACGTCCCGGTCATGTGGTCCGGCTTCAACATCTGGCAGCTGGCCAAGACCGACGCCGACCGCGCCGCCTTCACCCAGCGCTACGGCTGGGACGCCGCCACCTCCTACATCGACTCCACCGACCGGGTCACCAAGATCAGCTACAACGGCGCCTCCCTGAAGCGCAATGAGCTCAACACCGGTGGGATCACCGCCCCGCACATCACCCGCGAGAAGGACGTCAAGGTCCTCGGGCGCGCCGAGTGCTCCAAGCCCGGCGGAGCGGCCACCGCCTGCGCCTCCGTCGCCCAGTCCGGCACCAGCTCCTTCCCCTGGGCGGTCAGCTCCTCGGGAATGACCTTCATCGGTGAGATCCCTCTGACCTACCTGGGTGAGCAGGACCGCTACATCGCAGCCGCCGACATCCTCCTGGACTTCCTCCAGCCCGGTGCCCAGCAGTTCCGTCAGGCCGCTGTGCGCCTGGAGGACGTGACCCCGGACAGCGACCCCGAGGAGCTGCAGGCGATCGTCGACTACTTCTACAGCCAGAACGTGCCCTTCCAGATGGCCGTGGTGCCCAAGTACATCGACCCCAAGGGCACTGAGAACGACGGGGAGCCCAAGGAGCTCACTCTTGAGGACGCTCCGGGGCTGGTGGCCGTCATCCAGGACGCGGTGAACAAGGGCGGAACGATCGTTCAGCACGGCACCACTCACCAGTTCGGGACCCTGGACAACCCCTACAACGCCGTCTCCGCCGACGACTTCGAGTTCATCCGCTCGTGGTGCTCGGCCACCAACGACACCAAGGCCCCGGCCATCGACTGCCAGGACAAGTCCTTCGTCCAGATCGGGGGCGCCCTGCCCGGTACCTCCCAGGAATGGGCCTCCGAGCGCGTGGATCAGGGACGCCAGATCTTCGGGGAGGTCGACCTGCCGACTCCGGAGATCTTCGAGACCCCGCACTACTCGGCCACCCGTGAGGCCTACTACGGCATCGGCGAGCAGTACTCGGTGCGCTATGAGCGCGAGCTCCTCTACGCCGGTACTCTGACCAACACCCAGGCCGGTCCCCACGACTACTACGGGCAGTTCTTCCCCTACGCGGTCAACGACCCCTACGGGGCCCACGTCCTGCCCGAGAACCTGGGCAACTTCGAGCCCAACGAGATCAACCAGCACCCGCCGCGCCTGGCTCAGGAGATCATCGACGCCGCCAAGCTCAACCTGGTCAACACTCACGCCACCGCCAGCTTCTTCTTCCACCCCTACTACCCGCTGGCCGAGCTGAAGAAGATCGTCGCCGGCATCAAGGCCGAGGGGTACACCTTCGTGCCGGCCTCGGAGCTGAGATGACCACGACGCCGACTGTGAGATTCAGCGGTCTCGGAATCACGGACATGAGACCGTTCGGTCGAAATGTCTCTCACAAGACTGGAATACTGCTTCCATGACATTTGAGACCAACCGCAGAGGGATACTGGCGCTCCTGGGCACTGGAATTCTGGGAGCGTCAGTGTCCTCCTGCGGGCACGCGAACGTGACCCCGCCGGCCGTGGGGGACGGGGCCACCACCCACCTGAGCCTTCACATCAGTGATGCTCAGGGCAACGCCCTCAACCTCGAGGCGCTGCGACGCATTCAGTCCAACGGCAAGGGCGAGGTCGGCTATGACGACGCGCTGCTGGATGCCAAGACCCTGGAGGTCATCGCCGTCGGCCCGCTCTACCAGGACGAGGGCGGTGCCATCGGCATCGATGTGCCCACCGGGCGTGAGTGCACTCTGACCATGTCGTGGCCGACCAGCCACGGGTACTCGGCACTCATGGCGGATCTGCCGGCCTCCGGCGAGCACGATCTCCTGGAGCTGGCGGCCCGAACCCTCCACGAGAGGCAGCCCGAGCGCCTCCAGCAGGCCACCGCGAAGGGCTTCAAGGGGGCTGACGAGGCGGGAAAGCTGCGCGCCTCCGCCCAGCAGTCCCTGGACTCCTGTTCCAAGGCCCAGTCCTGGACGGAGCGGGGCCGCCTGGCGAACTCCGCCCTGGAGTCGGCCGCAGGGGCCCAGCTCTCCCTGGACCGGGCGCTGGCCGCTCAGGCGCCGCAGGACGCCGTCATCGGAGTGACCTTCACTCGGGTGCCCACATCCGCGGAGGTTGCCGCCGCGCTGGCCCCCAGCGGCCCGGGAGGCGGCAAGCGGAAGGTGTCGGCCCGTCTCGTGATCGGTGACCCCAATGACGCCGAGGAGATGGCCGGCTGGCGCAGCACGGTGGAGGCCCTGCACGCGCAGGGCGGCCAGGCCCTGGCCCAGATCTGCGACTCCCACGACATGGTCTCCCTGACCGACTCCGCCTGGGACACGCGGGTCGACACCCTCATCAAGGCGCTTCCCAACGTCGACGCCTGGGAGGTCGGTAACGAGATCGGAGGGGACTGGTTGGGCGCCGGGCCGGTGGCCAAGGCCCAGCGAGCGGCTAAGGCTGTGCGTGAGCGCACCAGCGCCACGACGGTGCTGACCCTGTACTACCAGCTCGGGCAGGCGGACCCGGCGTACTCCCTGTTCAGCTATGCCGCCAAGGAGATCCCCGCATCGATCAGGGAGCTGGTTGACGTCGTGGGACTGTCCGTCTACCCCCAGCTCCATCCGCTGGGTACAGCAGCTGACCGAATCCTGAGCACCCTGGAGGCCGCCTTCGCCTCCTCCCGGCTTGCCGTGACCGAGCTCGGGTACGGGGGCGAGGACCTCAACACCGGCCCCTGGTGGTTCGGCTCGGCCTCCGACCCCGCGGTCGCCCGCACCGCCGTCGCCGAGCATGTCACCGGCGCGGCACTGGGGCGATCCGATGCCTGGGGAGCCCCCTTCTGGTGGTACTACCTCGAGGACCAGGTCGGAACCCCCGGGGGCCAGGTGGCTCCGGCGCTGGCCGCCGTCTCCACTGGTTTCTAGGGCACTGGGCTCCTAGGACACCGGGGCCGGTGGGCGATGCCTGTTCAGGCAGTGCCCACCGGCCCCTACCTCTGCGCCAGGACGAAGGGGTGGACCGCCGCCGCCCCCGCCTCACGCAGAAGGAAGGCCGACAGCGTGAGCGTCCAGCCGGAGTCGCTCCAGTCGTCCACGAGGACCACGACGCGCTCGCGCAGCTCTTCAAGGGCCTGAGCCGGCCACTCCTGGAGCGTCAGGCTTCGGGCCACCTGAGCCAGGCGAAATGCAGAGCCCACATCGTGCTGCGGCGGATCCTGACCGGCCAGACCCACGACGCCCAGGGCCCGTGCGCCCAGCCGTGTGGCCACCGCGTGCCCCAGCTGGCGGACCATGCCGGGGCGGGTGCGGGAGTCCACGACGACGACGGCCGGTGGCCGGCTCGGACGGCTCACCCCGGCGGCTTCCTGCTCACTGCGGATGATCTCAGCGAGCCGGTCCACCGCCTCGAGCACCTGCGGCCTGATCGCCACCGGGACCTCGCCGTCGGCGGCGGAGGACACCAGCTCGCGCAGCGCCACCGAGGTCCCCAACCCATCCAGCCTGCCCACCGCCAGCCCGGTCGCAGCCTGACGGTCGACTCCGATGCGGCCCTTGAGATGGCTCAGGCCCAGCCGATCCATCCCGGTGGGCCACTGGCGGCGCGCCCGCAGCTCGACCCCTGCGCGCCCCAGCGCCGCTCGGGCGGCACCGACCTGCTCCTGGTCGGGGGCGTCAGGCAGGTCCAGGCCCCCGCACAGGTCGCAGGCTCCGCAGCGCCATCCCGGCTCAAGCCGGGGGTCATCGAGCACCGACCTGAGGAAGGCCATCCGGCAGGGGGATGAGCCCTGCCCGGGGGCAGGAGCGGCCCCGAGACGCTCATAGGTGAGCATCGCCTCCTGCTCGGCTCGGCGCGCGGCCTCGACTCGCGCATAACGCTCGGCGTCGTAGCACCAGGGCCGGCCAGTGGACTCCCAACCGCCACGAACCCGGCGCACGGCGCCGTCAACGTCAAGGACCTTGAGCGTGGACTCCAGCCGGCTGTGTCGCAACGAGGTCACCGTCTCCAGCACCGCTGTGGACGCCGCCCCACCGCCCGCGGCCCTGCGCTCCTCCAGGGCGTCCAGGACCACGCGAACCTGCTCCTCGGGCGGGAAGCCTTGCGAGCCGAACCACTCCCAGATGGCCCGGTCCTCCGGGCCGGGCAGCAGGACCACCTCAGCCCGCTGCACACCACGACCGGCGCGACCCACCTGCTGGTAGTAGCTCACCGGTGAGGACGGAGCCCCCACGTGCACCACGAAGGCCAGGTCCGGCTTGTCGAAGCCCATCCCCAGAGCGGAGGTGGCCACCAGCGCCCTGACCCGGTTGGCCTTGAGGTCCTCCTCCAGGCGCTCGCGCTCGGCGGCGTCGGTCTGCCCCGTGTAGGCGGCCACCTCCACGCCCGCCGCACGCAGGTACTCGGCGACCTCCTGCGCCGCCGAGACCGTCAGGCAGTAGACGATGCCGCTGCCGTGAGCACGGCGGATGTAGGCGGTCAGCCAGGCCAGGCGGGAGGCGGCATCCGGCAGCATCCTGACCCCCAGGTGGAGAGAGTCGCGCTCCAGGGACCCCCGCAGCACCAGGACCTGCTCGCCGCCTGCCCCGCCTTCCTCCAGGGACGCCCCCAGCTGTTCAGCGACGTCGGCGCTGACCCGGTGGTTCGCGGTCGCCGTCATCGCCAGGACCGGGGTGCGCGGCGGCAGGCCGGCCAGCAGGGTGCCGATGCGCCGGTAGTCGGGGCGAAAGTCATGGCCCCAGTCCGAGATGCAGTGGGCCTCGTCAATGACCACCAGCGCGGCGCTCGCAGCCAGATGGGGGAGCACCTCATCGCGGAAGACCGGGTTGTTGAGACGCTCCGGGGAGACCAGCAGGACATCGACCTCACCGGCGGCCACCTGGGCCTGAATCTCATCCCACTGGGTGACGTTGGCCGAGTTCATGGTCACGGCCCGGATCCCGGCGCGGCCTGCGGCGGTGACCTGGTCGCGCATGAGGGCCAGCAGCGGCGAGATGATGACGCTGGCCCCGGTACCGGAGCGCGCACCGGGGGAGGGCGGCGGGACGCCCGGACGCCAGGCTCCCCAGCCCTCTCGCAGCAGGACCGTCGCCACGAAGTACACCGCCGACTTGCCCCACCCGGTGCGCTGGACCACCAGCGCGCGGCGGCGTGCGATGACAAGCGCCTCGATCGCCCGCCACTGGTCCTCACGCAGGTGCGCGTCGCTGCGACCAACGAGCTCGCGCAGGACGGCCTCGGCGCGCTCGCGAACAGGGCCGCCCGTCCCTGGGGATCCCGATGTCATGGTCGTCTGAGACATGCTGCAACGCTAACGCCGGCCGCTGACTTCCACTGCCGACTACCGGGTTCCACTGACGTCCATCGACGTGTCGGCGCGGCTGCGGCTGTCGACACAGGTTCCGGGACCGGTGCGGCCAGACCGTTTGAAGAGTGACTCACAACATACAGGTACCTGCCGAAACTCCTTGACCAAAATCGGAAGGTGCCTGTAGTTTTGGTGTCGTCAAGATACAACAGGCACCTTCTGAAGTGCGGTGCCGCACTGTCCGCGACGGCCGCGCGAACCGGTGTCGGCGGGAACGCCAGCAGATCTGCACGGGTGCCTTCACGAGTCAGGAGAAGCTCATGAATCCCAAGAGCATCAGGAACACCGAGCCGAGCACCACCTCACACGACACTCAACACGGCGCCTATCAAGGCGCTGAGACGGAGACCGATATGACGAACAGCTCCCACCCCCATGTTTCCAAGGCCGCTGACGGCGCGGCCTTGTCGCAGCACCCGCAGCGGGCCTCCCTTCACGAACGATTCCGGCGCTTGCAGCACCTCATGCGCCGCAGCCGCATGACGGCGCATCGCGACGGCCCCTTCGCCGACATCACGCGCGGCCGCGGCCGGGTTCTGGCCGCCCTGCGCATGCAGAGCCCGATCCCCACCCGAGACCTGGCCTTCCTCCTCGATATCCGCCAGCAGTCCCTCAACGAGCTTCTCAAGAAGCTCCAGACCGATGGCCTCATCGAACGCAGGCCCAGTCAGGAGGATCGTCGGGTCATGGTCGTCCACCTCACCGAGGCCGGTCGCAGTACGCCACTGAGCGGGCCCAGAGCCGACTACCTCGAGTCTCTGACCGATGAGGAGGTCTCCACCTTGGTTCGGCTTCTCGACAAGATCATCGACTCCCTGGAGACTCAGCTCGGGCCGGATGAGGACGGTGAGCGCGGGCCGCGCTTCGCCGGCGCCCGTCGTCGTATGGGCGAGGAGCGCTTCGAGGCCATGATGCGCATGCGCGAGCACGGTTTCGGCCCCTTCAGCCCCTTCGGCCCCGGTCCCGCATTCGCTCCGGATTATGGCCCCGGCTTCGGCCCGGAGGTTGATGACGTCGACCCATCAGCGGACTGTGGCAGGCGACGTAGGCGGGCGGGCCACGGTGGGCCGCGCCGCGGGGGACGTCCCCGTCAAGGCGGCGACGCTCTTCTTGGAGAGGACTTTCCCGAGCGTGGGGACCGTAGGTTCAGAGCCGGTCGTGCACGGCGCACCCCTGGGGTAGGTATGGACTTCCCCGGCTTCACCGACCACGACTGCTGAAGCCCCAGCGTCATCGCCGATGCACTTGGATACCCTTGGCCCATGGACCTCCTCATCATCGCCGTGCTGGGCATTCTGGCCATTGCGGCGGCCTCTCAGCTCAGCGACCGCATCGGGGTCGCCCCGGCGCTGATCCTCCTGGCGGGTGGGACAGCGGTGGGCTTCCTGCCCTTCATCCCGGCGATCGAGCTGGACCCCCAGGTGGTCCTGGAAGGAG
>ERZ772807.1441-NODE-1441-length-13211-cov-4.691928_pt1 | contig 13211 bp, 6 predicted proteins | sample MGYA00511472_ERZ772807 | MGnify/ENA primary metagenome ERZ772807 (study PRJEB29015, sample SAMEA2737947) | human oral metagenome | biome: human oral; feature: human-associated habitat; material: dental | place: China | collected 2039 ...
ACGTACGTAATACGCTCCGCGACCGCAACCATCCGAGTGTTGTCTTCTGGAGTTTAGGTAACGAGAGCGGCTCTGGTTTGAATATCATGGCGGCTTACAATGCTGTTCGTAAGCTCGATAACCGCTACATCCACTATGAGGGATCAACACGAGATAAGGCTGAAGGAACTGATATCCACTCTGTAATGTATCCTGCTATGGATGCTTGGCGCAGCGGAACAACGGGTCCGGTGACCTCTGATGTGAACCATCCGAACACGAATAAGCCTTACTTCATGTGCGAATATGCTCATGCTATGGGTAACGCTGTGGGCAACCTTCGTGAATACTGGGAGGCTATGGAAGGCTCTAAGATGGGTGTTGGTGGATGTATCTGGGACTGGGTTGACCAGAGTATCTACTCTTATGATGCGATTAAGAACAACCAATTGACAAAGAATGGATTCCCTGCTTATATCACAGGATATGACTGTCCGGGTCCTCATCAGTATAACTTCGTTAACAACGGACTTGTCAATGCCGACCGTGCTTGGAGTGCTGAACTCGATGAGGTGAAGCGTATTTACCAGTGGGTGGGCTTTGATTTGAACAAAGACAGCCGTCAGGTGAAGTTGACGAATAAATATCTCGACCGCAATCTCAACCAGTTCTATTTGAAGTGGACCCTCCTTGCCGACGGTAAGCCTGTACAGGACGGTACCTTCAAGAAGCTCAACTGCGCTGCAGGTGCTGCACAGACTGTTGATTTGAAGTACAACCCTGCTACCTATGCAGGTCAGGAACTCTTCCTCAATATCGGACTTTATACGAAGGAGGCAACGAACTGGTGCGACCGTGACTATCCTGTTGCTGAGTTCCAGCAGCAGTTGACACAACGCACAGAGGTCCTCGATAAGGTTGATAACACAAAGGCTGATGCCCTTCACGCAACGAAGAATAGCGATGGTGGTTATACCTACGCGAACGGTAAGCAGAAAGTAACATTCGACGGACAGGGCAATATCACCCTTTGGGCATACGAGGGTAAGGACCTCTTTATGCAGAACAATGGTCCACGTTTTGACCGCTACCGCTGGATAGAGAATGATGGTCCTATGGAGGCTTATGGTAATGCTGCAACCGACAATGGTGTAACTTCACAGACAGCAACCTTCCAACTCTCTGACGATGGTAAGACGGCAACAGTGAATGTTACGCAGAACGGCAACTATGGTAAGGCTACTTATAAGTACACAATCAATGCAAACGGTACGATAGACCTCGCCAGCTCGTTTGAGGCACAGGGCAACGGTGCAAGACGTTTAGGCTTCAGTCTGAACTTCCCAGAGGAACTCTCTAAGGTTCGCTACTATGCACGTGGTCCTCGCGCAAGCTATATTGACCGCCTCAATGGCGAAGACTTCGGTCTCTATGAGACGACAGTCAAGTATATGTATGAGCCTTTCGCACACCCACAGAGCAACGGCAACCGCGTTGGTCTTCGTTGGCTCACCCTCACTAACAACGAGGGAACAGGTGTGAAGGTAGAGACAGCGGGCGATGTAGCCTTCTCTCTGACCCCTTGGACAGATGCCGAGTTGCGTACTGCACGCCATGAATGGGAGTTGCCAACAAGCAATCGCACTGTAGCACACTTTGATGCTATCCAGCGTGGTCTTGGTAATGGCTCTTGTGGTCCCGGTCCATTGCCGAAGTATGAGATAGAAAAGGGTAAAACATACTCAAACACCGTGCGTTTCATCCCTTTTTCGGAAACGGCAGATGATACCGCAAACGGAATCTCTGCCGTAGTAAACTCAGCGACAACAATGGCACAAGTCTACGACCTCTCTGGTCGTAGACTCCCTGAACCTCCTGCCAAAGGATTCTATATTCAGGGTGGAAAGGTTCATGCTAACTAACGCCTTGCAGTCTTCACTGCCTATGATTTGACTGTAGGGTAGGGGCGCACGTGGTATTCTTCATTCTAAGGAATGGGTGCCTCGTGCGCCTTTATATTTCAAAATGGCAATTATAATGGTTGACTAAAAATATCCTTCCCCCATGTATGGAGCGATAATAAAGTAAGCCAAAGCTATAATAATGTGCACTTCTTTCCGTTTTCAAAGAGTGTGCGGAGGCTTAGCACATGGCGTGTTGATGGTAAACACCATTGGTGCGGAGCCTTAGTAAGTTCACAGAAGTCCTCTCTGAAGGAGGAATGAAAGCATAAAAGCCTTGTTATGAAGTAGTAAATAAAAAATATCTTTATTATGAAACAAAAAACTAACTATCTATTTCCTTTAGCCATTATCGGCTTATTCTTCTTCTCTATTGGCTTTGCCTTGGGTATCAACTCTTATCTGATGCCAGTATTAGAGAAGTCAATGCACATCTCTGGTGCAGCTTCAAGTCTGTTGCTTGCAGCGACTTTCATACCGTTCCTCTTGTTCGGTATTCCTGCAACCCATTGTATTAAGGCAATCGGTTATAAGCGTACGATGGCTTTGTCGTTCGCTATCTTCGCAGCAGCCTTTGGACTTTTCATCCTCGCAGCGAAGCAGAACTCACTGACATGGTTCCTCATTGCGAGTTTCGTCAGTGGTGCAGCTAATGCCGTTTTACAGGCATCTGTCAATCCATATGTGACGATTCTGGGTCCGATGGATTCGGCAGCACGTCGTATCTCTTGCATGGGTATCAGCAATAAATTGGCTTGGCCAGTGACAACCCTCTTCATTACTTTGGTGATTGGTAAGGGTATTGGCGATACGCAACTCAGCGATCTTTACATGCCATTCACTATCATCATCGGTATCTTCTTGCTCTTGGGTGTTATCGCATTGATGGCTCCACTGCCTGACGTGAAGGCTGCAGGTGAGGAAGAGAGTGAGCGTGGCGATGAGGCAGCAGTCAGTTCATACGCTGACGGTAAGACAAGTATTCTGCAGTTCCCACACTTGTTGTTGGGCTGTTTGGCACTCTTCCTCTATGTTGGTGTAGAGACCATCTCGCTCGCTACGGCAACAGGTTATGCACAGTCGTTAGGTTTGGAGGGTGACAACTACGGATTTATCCCTTCTGTGGGTATGATTGTGGGTTATATCTGTGGTGTAATCTTCATCCCACGTTACCTCTCTCAGGCTGCTGCAATGCGTATCTGCGCTATCATTGCCCTCGTTGGTAGTGTGGCTGTAGCCGTTGTGCCAAACCCCGTTATCTCCGTTTATTGCATCTTCTTGATGGCATTAGGCTGTTCATTGATGTGGCCAGCGCTGTGGCCTTTGGCAATGGCAGACCTTGGTAAGTTCACTAAGTCTGGTGCTTCACTGCTGACCATGGCGATTGCCGGTGGTGCTGTGATGCCTTGGTTGCGTGGTGTCGTACAGGATTGCACCTCTTTCCAAACCTCTTACTGGGTCAGTGTCCCTTGTTTCCTCTTCATCCTTTACTACGGACTCGTAGGCTACAAGATTCGTACGAAGAAGGAATAAGATGAGGAGTTAAGGAGTTAAATGGAGTTAGAGGAGTTAAGACAATACCGTTTACACTTGCTTCTTTGCCTAATATAATATTCTGCTTTTCCCCTTTCCCTACCTCCATATTGTAAATAAAAATCAAGTCTTAAAAATAAAAAGAGCATGAATTGGCTTTCAATTCATGCTCTTTTCGTTTCTAAAAGATGCCCTTTTGCGGTCTTACTAACGCCTTTTTAAGGTCTTAGTAAGCACCTTTTCGAGAACGCCCTCGCAATATCCTGATAATAAAACACTTACGAGAGTGCTTAGAATACTTGTTTTTAGCTCTTTCTTAAACCTTTTTACCAGATTGCTTGTAATAATATTTCAAAGTTATTGACCTTTGAATTAATATAATTTTCTCACAGAACACACAGATAAACAGAATTAACAGATTTCCTTTTCACTCACTAAAACGCTCAGAGACCTAAAGGTCGGGGATGACACAGAAAGTCCCAACCTTTAGGTTTCTGAATATTTAATCTATATAAAAGGATCCCAAATAGTAGTTTCTTCTTGTATTCTTCATCTTTCTCAGAAATCTTTTATAATTTTGCGCTAAGAATTTAGTTGATTTAGAACTATGCGAGCTATGGTTTAGATAAATCTTCTAAAATTGTGTTGTTAGGAAACACAAAATTGGAATATCTTAGGGTGACTTCGATTAGATAATCTATAGTGTGCTGTCAGTTAGTGGTATAGTACACGCTTTTCTAAACAGTTTATATAAGTCTCAAGGGATTGGAATTTTCTTGAAGTTGCCAAAAGAAATCTATTAATAGAAAAATAATATGGATAATATTATAGACAAAGAAAGAGCTATTCGTGCTATAGTAAGTAGTACCGTCAGATCGTATGCTAATGGTTTTTCTACTCGTCACCTTGCAGAAGTTGACGATGAAAATGGTGTTATTAATATGAAGATACACAATATTTTTATAGCAGCATTGGGACCTGAGATTCAATATTATTCTGCTCTTTCTCGTTCTCTTGACAGTTCGTTGGGGAATATGCTTGAAAGTATGGCAATTAGTATTGCTAAATTAAATTACGAAGTAAGTCAGCACGTAGAGGATATAACGGATAATGAAAGATTCAAATTGGCGCAAATGTATTCTTTGTGCAGACAGTCGGGAGGTAATTAAGCGTATTCCTGATAATTCAATCGACTTCATACTAACTGATCCGCCATACAACTTGGGGCAGCACTCTACTGGTAATATTCCTTTGCCGGGGCGTTCTGCAATGAATAATGATGTTGCAGAGTGGGATAAGATTGATTTTAATCCAGAAGACTGGGCTGATGAATTTATCAGAATACTAAAGCCTACTGGGAATCTTTTTATATTTACCTCATATAACCAATTAGGGCGGTGGTACAATTGTCTTGATCATAAGTTTGATACAAGTAATTTTATGATTTGGCATAAGACAAATCCTGCTCCTAAGATATTCAAAGCAGGTTTTTTGAATAGTTGTGAAATGATATTTACTTGTTGGAATAAAAAGCATACATGGAATTTCATTTCGCAAGCAGAAATGCATAACTTTCTCGAGATCCCAATTTGTATGAGCCCCGAGAGATTAAGTAATCCAAAGCATCCTGCTCAGAAGCCAGTGTCCATTTTGAAGAAGATGATAGAAATTGCTTCAAATAAGGATGATATTATCTTCGACCCTTTCATGGGAGTAGGGTCTATGGGGGTCGCAGCGTTGGAACTTGGTAGAAGATTTATTGGTGTAGAGCGTGAAGAGAACTACTTTATTGCTGCAAAACAAAGAATTATAAATGTCTTGAATAATAAGCAAATAATGACAAAGGATAAAGAATATAAAATAACAGAAGAAGAGACGTCAACAGTGGTGTGTGAAAGTGCTATACCTTATCAGTCTATCGGTTCAGAATTGAATCTTTTTTTTCATGCAGCTAACTCTGATAGTCTTCATAAAAGTAAAAAGTCAACAGGGCTTCAACCAATTATTAAATGGCCAGGAGGTAAAGAAAAAGAGTTGAAATATATTCTTCCAAACGCTCCTACATTTAGACGTTTTTTTGAGCCCTTTGTAGGTGGTGGATCTGTTTTTATGTCTGTACAGGCACAAGAATACTTTATCAATGATTTTTCTTCTGAGCTTGTTTCTCTTTATCGGTATATAGCAACTACGGATAGAAGTTTTTTTGAGTATGTGGAGATGATGGATGCGTCTTGGGAAAAGGCTCTTAAATTCTTTAATGCAAATAAAATTCTTGTTGCTATATATAAAGACTATCGTGAGGATAAGATTACAAAGGAAGCATTAAAGAGGCTTATACATGATTTTTGTAAGGTAGGTGAGAAGGATATCTTACAAATCATAGGTGAGGAGTTTGCGACATATCCATGTGTTCTGCTAAATGAAACAGAAAAGAACCTTTTCCGTAAAATGGTAAGAATGCGCGAGTTAGAATTAAAGAAGCATATTTTACCAGAGAAAGACCTTCTTGATAATATTGAAACTGCTATTAAGAGTGCCGTTTACATGAATTATCGTTTCATGTATAATGATAAGGATATAGAGCGTAAGAACCCCTGCTTGCATACGGCTTTATTCTTTTTTATGAGAAACTATGCTTACAGTGGAATGTTTAGATATAGTAATAAAGGAGAATTCAATGTCCCGTATGGTGGTATCGCATATAATAGTAAATTAATGGCAAAGAAATTGAATTACTATCGTTCAGAGTCTTTATTAAATCATTTTGCAGATACTCAAATATATAATCTTGATTTTGAGGTTTTTTTGCGAGAAACAAATCCTTCAAAGAATGACTTTGTTTTTCTGGATCCACCGTATGACAGTGAATTTAGTACTTATGCTCAGAATGCATTTACTCGTGCCGATCAAGAGCGATTAGCACATTATATGATTTATGAGTGTAAGGCAAAATGGATGATGATCATTAAAAATACGGATTTTATCTATGACCTTTACAATAAAAAAGGTATTAATATTCGAACTTTTGACAAGGAATATCTTGTAAGTTTTATGAATAGGAATGACAAAAAAGTAACTCACCTCTTAATTACAAATTATTAGATAAGATGTCAGAAATAACAGAAAGACAGTTAGTTCTTCCAGCACTATATATGATGGCAAGGTCCAGTGATGGGATTATAAGTACGAGTGATTTAATTTTACAGTTAGCCAATGTTATGCATCCAACAGGTATAGATGCGGAAATTCTTGCAGGAAGAAAAGATACACATTTCTCTCAGAAAGTTCGCAATCTAAAAAGTCATGATACCCTTGTAAAGCAAGGATATGCTACTAATTATGAGAATGGTTTTAAGCTAACAGAAAAAGGTTTTGAGTATCTTAATTCACACAAGGAGGCGTTAGATTATCTTTTGCAAGATAATTTTAACTATGAAGATGTGAAAACAGCTATTGATAATATCTCTTTATGTGGTGAGAATAAGGTTTTACTTCTCGAAGAGATTGTTTCAGAAGGTAGTTTAGTTACAAGAACTATACAAACAAGAGAGCGTTCTACTCGCCTTAGGAAAATAGCAATTGAACATTTCACGTGCAATGGTGAAATTTCTTGTCATTGTTGTGGTTTTAATTTCCCTACTTTCTATGGTCAAAGATATGGTCAGGATTGTATAGAAATACATCATGTTAAACCAATTTTTCAATATGAAGAAAATACTTTTGAGCAGGTAGCCGAGAAAGCACTTGAGAACTTACTACCTGTTTGCCCTAATTGTCATAGGGTAATCCATAAGAATCATATTGGAAGTGAAAGTATTAGTTCATTTATAAGTGAAATAAAAAAGTCTATGTCTCAAACTTCAGTCCAGTCCGCACGCTGAGTATTTAGAAGGAGATGACCAAAGGACTATCTATCGATACAGATATGAGAGGTAGAAATATTATTACGAGAAAGGGAAGTATACGAAAACTACAAAACTTCTAATCAACCGACTTTTGAAGTTGCTGTCACTACTGTCATGCTTCTATTGTTCGTAAGATACTGAGTAATAGCTTTTTATTGCAAATGTTAAAAATGACATTAAACAGAAAATATAATTAATAACCTTATGAAACGTTTTATTTTTATCTTTTTATGGAGCCTCACAACAGTTTCGTGGGCTTCAAAGACGTCAGCATTGCCAACGGTAAATAACCTTGACGGTCAATATGGCTCAGTAGCAAAGGTAAATGTCCAAGTTCCAAGTTCAAACTTCCAAGTTCAAAGTTCCCTTCATCCTTTTGTGGCAACAACCATCGTTGGTGGTCAGTTTGCAGAAGGTACACGCTGGTACACCTTGAAGTTTAAGAACACTACCTTGGCTGCGGCAGCCGCTGACGGCACTATCAGTGAAGTGGCAGCAATGGCAGGACGTGCCGACCGCACGATACCTGAGCAGCCCGATAACCAGCTGTGGTGTTTCGTTGGAAACGAGACGGAGGGTTATAGCGTGTACAACAAGGCACTCGGAACATCTAAGGCGCTTGTGGCAACTGAACCCGCTACTAATGCGGCAGAGCCTACCATGGAGGTGTTGGAAGGTAATCAGAAGTGTTCTAAGTGGTGGTTTGCACCCTCAACCAACCTCTCTTCCCCTTTCACCGACCCTGTCTATATGCAGTTGAAGAATGCTGATGGTTACGCTTTGAACCTCAGTGGACAGTCGGGTCAGATTTGTTTCTGGACAGGTGGTAAAGATAATGGTTCAACAGTCCTTATCGAGCCAGCTTATTCGACCGTTCTCAAGCCTTGTACTCTCGACCCTGACAACGCTACGTTCTATCGGCAAGACAAGAAGACAATGGGACAGAAGTGGAATACCTATCTGATTTCAAACTACACTGATCCAGTCGTTACGTTGGCAAATGCTGATGGTAAGAATAACATAGGTTTCAACAATACAACAAGTCCAAAGACGGTTGTTATTGCCAGTGTAAACAGCCAGAACTATACGCTTTCTGTGGAGAAGGGTTATATCATTACGGGTTATGCCTTCACGTTTAAGGGCGGTTCTGGTAATACAACGGTGAAGGATGTCACTACTTCTAAGACAGAGACAGCAGATGCTGTAACGATGAAGACTTTCTCTGTGACAGGTCTTACACATCAAAATGTTCCTTTCCAAGTGCTAACTGATTTTGCACATGTACAGAACCTCACTGTCAATATCGCACCAGCTTCTGTCGAGATATTGAAGAAGCAGATTGCTGACAACGTAAAGTATCAGACCGCTGTCGTGTTTGATAACACAAAGTCAAAGTTCGGTTATCGTATTCCTGCATTGGGTCAGGATGCTAACGGAAAGCTATATACAGCTGTCGACTTGCGTCGTACGGGTTCGGATATTGGTATGGGTAACGGTCATAACGACATCGTGATGAAGACCAGCAATGACCACGGAGCAACGTGGGATGCGAACTATACAACCATTGCAGCAGGCGACCAGACACAAGACCATAGTTCAAAGCAGTGGACTTACAGTTTCGGCGATCCCTCGATTGTCGTTGATCGTAACAATCCACAGAATGTTCTTGTGATGTGTGTGGGTGGTCATACAAGCTTCTTTGCAAGTAAGTATGAGGAGCCACAGCACGTGGTTCGATTGCTAAGTACCGATGGCGGACAAACTTGGAAGAAGGATTCGCTGACCTATCAGATATATAATCTGACAAAGAACAGCGTGGGTGGCACTACATTCGGTCTCTTCCTCACCAGCGGAAAGATTATGCAGAGTCGTTATATCAAGCAGGGAGCATATAACCGTTTGTATATCGCTTATCCTACGAACAACACAAAGCAGAACGCTACCTTCGTGATTTATTCTGACGACTTCGGTGCTACATGGAAGTTGCTCGGTGGTGATATGCAGTTGCCAAGTTCGGGAGCTGACGAGTCAAAGGTCGAGGAAATGCCAGACGGTAGTGTGTTGGTAAGTGTGCGTAATCGTGGTTCTAACACACGTGGATATAGTCTTTTCACCTATACCGACATTGCTAAGGGCGAGGGAAAATGGGAATTCCAGACCAACGCTACAGCTATGAATAACGCTGTGAATGCCGTGAATGGTGAGATCCTCATTGTTCCAGCACGTCGCAAGGCAGATGGTAAGCAACTCTTTGTTGCCCTTCAGAGTATCACACTCTCTAAGGCACGTGAGAAGGTGGGTGTATACTTTAAGGAACTTCCTGACTATAACAGCTATGCTTCGGCAGAAGCGTTGGCAGCTGATTGGCAGAAAGGTATGCAGGTGAGCTTGATGGGTTCTTGCTATACAGGTATGGAACTGCTCAACAATGGCAAGATTGGTTATATCTATGAGGAGGATGCACCGGGTGGTATCGGTGGTTATAACATCATGTTCAAGCAGATTCCATTGGAAGATTTGACCAATGGAAAGTATGCTGTTGACCGTAGTGCTGACCGTACGCCCTACGTAAAGCAGGCGACTGAGGTACTTCGTAAACGTGTGCAGAAGTATAAGGAGGCTAATGGGAAGTATGTAGGTATGCTCAAGGCAGAGAGCTTATCGGCTGTCGAAACGGCTCTGGACGGTGCTGAGACTGCTGTTGCATCGGCTGAGACAACACCTAATGCGGTGGCTGTCTATGCAGCGCAGGAGAAGTTAGCGAAAGCTTATAACGTACTTTTCAATGGTGTTGAGCGTGTGAAGATTGAGGATGGTAAGTGGTATCGTTTGAAGAACAAGTTGAAGACCAATGTGATGTTGTCATCTGATGGTAATATTCTTAGACCAGCACCTGTCAATGAGACGACTGTTGATCCAGCCTTGCTCTTCCAGTTCTGTCGTACTGATGAGGACAGTTGGACGCTAAAGAACGCAAAGAATAAGGTCTTTGTAAAGGTAACGCCTATAACGAATACATCGGTGTCGGTGACTGCCAATCGGGAAGAAGCAGGAAAGTATAATGTTGTTTCAACGATTGAGGGACTCAGTTATTTGCAGTGTCTAAACCCTACACGTCCTGCTCAGCCTGCTCTCCACGCTGATAACAACGGTAAGATTGTGGCATGGACCATCACCTCTGATGCCTCACAGTGGTTTGTCGAACCTGTTGACTACTCCGAAGATACAAACGGTATCAAATCCCTTACCCCTGCTAAGGTAGCAACACAGGAGGTCTATAACCTCAATGGTCAGCGCATCTCTAACCTCTCACAGCAGAAGAGTGGAGTGTATATCGTAAATGGAAAGCAGGTGGTGAGGTAAGAACAGAAACCAGCATCAGTCAACCAGCCCAGTCACCAGTCCCTCCCCCAAAGGGAGAAAGTCTCACCCCCAACCCCTCTCCGATTGGAGAGAGGAGTGAAATGCGAGATACCCCCTATTGGTTGGTTGACGAATTTTTAGTTGACAAGTTGCTTGTCCTGTTGCATGTATGCAGGGCATTCGTACAATTCGTGTAATTCGTAGTCCTGTACATTACATCGTTTGTGTATTTTTCACTTTCTGTCTTCCACTATACAACGAATAAGGCTGTTTCAAAATAGGGTTACTCCTATTTTAATACGGCCTTATTACTTTTTTCTTTTACCTTTTTGTTTTTTACAATTTTACCCTTCTACTTTTTACCTTTACTTTATTGCGTTCCCCTTTTCGTCTTTTCTCGATAGCGAAGCGACTTTCACTTCAAAGTCGGCAGTTGTGTTGTTGTCATCCACGAACTTCTTTCCGTCCCACTTTCTCATCAGTGCAAGACCAGAGGAGATAGGATAATCGCTTTGTTTCAAGCTGGAGAAAGAAACGTCTGTAACGGCATTGTAGCCTCTGTCTAACTTACTTGGGCGCATTTGGAACATACGACGAGGACAGATGGTAATACAGTCGATTACGCACTCAAAAGGAATCTCGATTGCATAGAAGTCGCCGAAGGCACTGCTGGTAACGGTGATGTAATGCAGATAACCTTTGCCATCCTTCGTGTCGGCATAGTTCTTCTTAAATTCTTCTGGTGTCCAAGGCAGTTTTATCAGTGCGATACCATTACTTTCAGACACATGAGAGAACTCGTAAGAAGGACCAATATTGCCATTAGCATCGGTTGATGTCAGGATAGCATTCATGTCTGGAACGTTAGGATTATTCTTCTTTCCGGGGTCATAGTTACTGTTTGTCCACTCGAAATCAGCCTTGCTCAGGTCCAAGAAGGCATTCAGTCCGCCATACATACTCAGGTCCTCGCCCTCCAATTCAGCCTCAAACTTAGCCTTATGGTCGATGGCATATTTTGCAACGATAATGGTTTGTCCCGGTTTTATGGGATAGTCATTGCCCTTACCGGGGAAGTAAGAGATGCCCGATGCACCATAATAACGATTGACGAAATTGTCTTTTGGTGCGAACTGGATGGCTTTGCTTGGTTCGATAGCATTGACACACAATGCCAATCCGTCAAGATATTTCACCTCATCAGTAGGGTTAAAGATGGCGATATATTGGTCGTCATTGTACATCTGGTTCATGTTTTTCATGCCCCACTTCTTCACATCACGATACCAATAATGCCCGACATAGAACACTTCTTTGATGATTAGATGGTCTAACTTCGTCTTGGAAGTAGATTGCTTCACGGGCATTTCATTACGCGTGCAGCTATTCAGACCTAAAAGGATTAGGCTAAAAAGCACGCACGCAGCTATCTTCTTTTGTATCATTTGTTTTCTTCTTTTTATGTTTATATAATTGCTGTGCAGTGGGTGGGACAGTTTTCACGATGGAATTGTTTGTGAGTTACAGACGTATTGATGATTCCTTAGCGACGACTCCGTCCTCTCCCTCTGCCCATGTTACAAGAACCAGTTACCGAAACCAGAACCTCCACCGATGCCGTGGGTCTGGACATTCTGTGAAGCCTCCAACGCATCTAATGAAGACAAGCCTATTTCGTGACCTAAGTAGAAATAAAGTGGGTCGTTCGGGTCGATGGTTGTTGGGTCAGTGTCAAAGCTACTGCAAAATACCTTGATAGGGATATTAAAGCGGAAAAGCTCCTTCCATTCTGAATCAGCACCATATTCCTTTGGCTCGTCAGGGTTATAAGCCTCTGAACAGATGAACGGACTGCGGAAGACGTAGGTTGAATGGCGATTAAGATACTCGTCCTTCGGTATCAAAGCCTTCTTTCCTTTCGGGCATTTCATCACTCTTATTGACAGATAGAACTTTGGCAAGAGATATGACGGACGTGTATAACGGCCTGCTTCACCCGTTGCAGGGTCCAAACGGCGTGTAATCTCTAATGGCCACTCTTGATGAAGTGCATCGTTCTCATCAGCTTCAATGTCAAAGTTGAAATGCCCCTTCAGTCCTACACGGTCTTGGTCGTAAGGCGCAACAGCCCAGTCTGCATCCTCACGTGTCAACGGAGGGAGCAGACGTTGGTTGAATAACTCGCGTGCACCATCAGCCATTGCGTTATGAATCCACGTATCTCGATAGGTATATTCAAATATCTTTGGGGTCAATTCGGCACGTTCTTTCCACGTGGTCTTATTCGCAAAGGTTGGAGAAGGAACTGGTGTCGTATCGACTGTACCGCCTTTCTTCCAATCACCAAACTTATTCTTGTTTGGTTTCCACGTACCACGGCAGTCCATTACTTCGTAAGGATTACCCTTATCGTCCACCTCGCTCACCGTGAAGAATATCTGATACTCATCAGAGTGGTCGAGAATATTAT
>ERZ772807.1442-NODE-1442-length-13209-cov-7.513760_pt1 | contig 13209 bp, 10 predicted proteins | sample MGYA00511472_ERZ772807 | MGnify/ENA primary metagenome ERZ772807 (study PRJEB29015, sample SAMEA2737947) | human oral metagenome | biome: human oral; feature: human-associated habitat; material: dental | place: China | collected 2039 ...
TCGCCTTATCAAGACCCCGACTCATGAGGTAATACATATCTTCTGGATCCACCTGTCCGATTGAAGCCGCATGACCAGCCGTCACATCGTTTTCATCAATCAAGAGGATTGGGTTAGCATCCGAGCGAGCCTGGTCAGACAGCATGAGAACTCGGCTTTCCTGCTGGGCATCTGCTCCCTTAGCCCCCTTGATAATATGACCGATACCATTGAAGGTCAAGGTCCCTTTTTCCAGAATAACCCCGTGCTGCAGGATATTTCCGATAGAGTTGCAGCCATAGTTGGTTACGCGGGTGTCAATTCCCTGAACTTGCTTGCCGCTAGAGAGAGCCACCACTTTCATATCTGCATGGCTGCCGTTTCCATAGAGGTCGCTGTCAAAGTCAGCCACGACATTACCTTCATTCATAACACCGATAGCCCAATCAATCATGGCATCATTATCCAGCCTACCACGACGGCTGATATAGGCTGTGACATTTTCGCCTAGGCGGTCAATAGCTGAAAACTTAATCTGAGCACCTGCTTGGGCAATGACTTCGACGGTGATATTAGCTGTTACTGGAACAGAGCCCTCGCCGTAAGTTTCCAAGCGTTCCAAGTAGTTAACCTTGGAATGCTTGCCCGCGATAATCAAAATATGCTTGTTAAAAGGAACATCGCTTTCGCTGTCCTGATAAAAAATTCCTTCAATTGGCTGGTCAATCTCAACATTGTCCGGCACATAAAGCACCGCACCGCTATTGAAAAAAGCCGTATGGTAAGCTGCCAATTTATCCTCGTCATACTTGACTGCGGACATAAAATGCTTCTCTACCAACTCTGGAATCTCTTCCAAAGCAGAGTGGAAATCAGTGAAGACCACACCTTGGGCTGCCAAATCTGCTGGCAGCTGCTCAAGGACTGTTTGAGTTCCCATTTGGATAAACTTGAGATTGTCTCCAAGAGCCATAAAATCTGGCACACTGGTCAAAGGCTCGCTATCAGAAATCCGTCCGTCTCCCAGATTCCAGCGGTGAAATTTAACCCGCTCAATAACTGGCAAATCCAGTTGGTCCATCTTGTCAAAAGCCTGCTGACGGAGATTAGCCAACCATGCTGGTTCTGCGTGAAGCTGTGAAAATTCGTGAATTAATTCTTTCGTCATGTCATTCTCCTATCTTTTATCAAAGTCAAAAGAATGTTTGACTAAGCTTCCTCAGTGTAGTTGAAGCCCAACTCTTCAGCCAACTTAGCATAACCCTCTTTCTCCAAGCGGATTGCCAATTCTGGACCGCCAGAAAGAACAACTTTCCCCTCCATCATGACATGAACTACGTCTGGAGTGATATAGTTGAGCAGGCGTTGGTAGTGGGTGATGATCATAGCACCAAAGCCCTCTCCACGCATAGCATTGACCCCTTTAGACACGACCTTGAGAGCATCAATATCCAGACCTGAGTCAATCTCATCCAAAAGCGCAAAAGTTGGTTCTAGCATGAGCAACTGGAGGATTTCGTTGCGTTTTTTCTCACCACCTGAGAAGCCTTCATTGAGGTAGCGCTCAGCCATCTCTTCTTTCATGTTGAGCAGTTCCATCTTTTCATCTAGTTTAGTAATGAAGTCACGGACAGAGATTTTTTCATCGTCTTCCTTGCCAGCATTCATGGCCGCACGGAGAAACTCTGCATTGGTAATGCCAGGAATTTCACTAGGATACTGCATCGCAAGGAAGAGTCCCATACGAGCACGCTCGTCTACTTCCAGCTCCAAGATATTAACCCCATCAAAAAGCACCTCTCCTTGAGTTACTTCGTAGTTAGGATTACCCATAATGGCTGCAGACAAGGTAGATTTCCCTGTTCCATTTGGACCCATGATCGCTGCAATCTCTCCCGTTTTCAGAGTAAGATTTACCCCTTTGAGAATTTTTTTCCCTTCAATTTCAACATGAAGATCTTTGATTTCTAAGACAGACATTTCTTTTTCCTTTCTTTGCTTAGCTGATTTACATACTTTAGTATACCAAAAAAAAGCCCAAAAGGCTTTTATTTTGTTTAGAACTATTCTTGTTTGTGTTTCTTTTGGTATCTCTTCTCTCGAACTTCTTCTCTATAAGAGGAGTTTCCGATAAAGCGCAAGATATTGAGCAGAGGTGTCCTCTGCGGCCCTAGAACCCCTATTAGTTCTACTAAGAGTTCAACACCTAGCAGAAGGCCAATCACGAGGAGGAGTCCGCCGATACGAGTCGATACATTTAGCAGGAGGGAAATCATAGAGAAAATCATCGAAATCCCATAGATAACCAGAACTGTTCCCCGATGTGTCAATCCTAAGGACAGGAGCCTATGGTGAAGGTGGTGGCGGTCAGGCTGGTAAAATTTCTGACCAGATAAAGTCCGACGAACGATTGCTAAAAAAGTATCGGTAATTGGCACACCCAAGATAATCATAGGTGTAACAATCGCTACTGCCGTTGCATTCTTCAAGCCTTGTAGAGACAGGACCGAAATCATAAAACCGATGAAAAGAGCGCCCGTATCCCCGCCATATATAATGGCTGGATGATAATTGTAAGGAAAGAAGCCAGCAATAGAGGCCACTAAAACCAAGATGGTCAGGGTCAGGAATAAATTATGACCCGGTAAGAAAAAGTAGGAAACAATGCCCATGGTCAGCAAGGAAATAATGGAGACTCCGCTGACAAGACCGTCCAAACCATCCATGAGATTGACCGCATTGGTAATGGAGACAATCCAGAGAATAGTCAAAATGAAAGATAGCCAAGGTGGGAAAAAGAGATGGGGACCACCAAAAGGAATCTTAAAGTCATCCAAGCGGAAATCCGTCAGCCACCAAATCAGACAGGCAGCCAGCACAATCCCCCCTAACTTCATCAAAGGACTTAATTCTTTAATATCGTCGATAAGCCCCGTCAGGGCAACAATCAAGCCCCCCAACACTACCGGCCAAATATAGTCAAAATAAGTCTGTTCAAAAAAAGTGACGCTAACAATCTGCGGCATGAGGACCAAAGTTGCCAAGGTAAAAGCCGTTACAACCGCCAGACCGCCTGCACTCGGCATGGGCTTCTTATTGATTCGTCGAGCATTAGGATAGTCGACTGCATCCATTTTAAAAGCCAAGAGCCGAACGAGGGGAGTCAGCAAAACTCCAACAAAAAATGTCGCTAGCAGCACCAAAATGAACTTCAATGGAAAAGCAATCATACGCATTCAACTTTCTGCAACTGTTGGATGGCTTCTGTCACCAAAAGCAGACGCCCGTGTTCTTGTAGGACAGAACGTGTAATATCTGTATCCTCAGCAAATTCACGCATTTTAGCCAGTAACCAAGCTGGATAGAGCTCTGGTTGCTCTTCCAAATCTACCAAAATAGTCAGGTAGTAGGCAGAGTCATATTTATAGAGTTCTGATAGGTCTATTGGATAGTCAACCGTTTTGGCGAAAGAAACTGCACTCTGCAAATTAGTAAATGACAAAATATAGTAGACATAACAGTCTAGATTTTCTTCCCTATCTTCTGAAGAATCTGCAGAGGCCTCCTGATCAGCCTCTGCTGCTTCTAAAGATTTGACCGCCTCAAGGTCATCCTTACTCTTTTCAAAGATATTTTTTTCCAAAGTCTTTAAGAATTCATCTGGAGACATCTGGCTAAGTTCATCCATGTCTGGTAGATTACCCAAGTCTTCAAAATTCAAATTCTTATCAATCTTGGATCTGGTCACAAAGACATCCAGCTTGTCTGGCTTAGGCGTCACTCGAAAGCTGAGCATACCACTGTCTAAAAAGCTTTCCGGCATTTCCAACTCATCCAAAATAGTATAGAAAAACTCTTCTGTTTTTTCTTGGGGAACTAGGAAATCTGCAATTTCCATTCCGTGTTCTTCCAAATCTTCCAACTGGATGGTAATTTTAATCGTCGAATCATTAATCTGTTTCACTTCCATCTCATCAACCTCATACTTTCATAGTCTTTCTATTATACTAAAATTCTAAACTTATTTCAAAAAAATAACTGGTCAAATAAGAAAAGAGAGTGGGACAGAAATCAGTAATTCGTTAGAATTCGATTTCGTCGTCCCACCTCCGCACAGTTGAGTAGGGCTGTAAAAGCAGATGAAATCAGCCTAGTAGAGCCCACTCAACCACTGCGTCTTCCTCGACAATCCAAAGACAATTGAGAGGCTAGGACTTTTGTCCCAACCTCTTGATTAACCAATAATAACCTTGATCAGACCGTAAACCAACAACAGAACTCCGAGGCCGATCCGATATTTACCAAAGATTGTAAAGTCATGGTTCTTGACATAGTCTGTCAGGAAGCGAATTACATAAAGACTGACCCCGAAAGCCACTCCCATAGCTACCAACAAAAGGAATAATTGGTCGAAGCCTAAAGAATTGCCTTTGATGATAAATTTCAGGATTTTCAGCCCACTTGCGCCAAACATGATTGGAATCCCCAAGTAGAAAGTAAACTCTGTCACAACAGATCGACTGACACCATTCAAAAGACCACCGACAATGGTCGCACCTGAACGGCTGGTTCCCGGAAAGAGGGACAAGACTTGGAAAAGACCGATATAAAGAGCTGTTTGATAAGGAAGTCTGCTCAATTCTGTAACAGTCGGTTCCACCTGCTCTCGTTTTTCTAGATAGATAAAGGCAACCCCGTAGATAATCAGCATGATTGCGACGGATACCAGATTATAAAAATGTGCTTCAAACCAATCGTCTAGGAAAAGACCGATGATTGCGGCTGGCAAAGCAGCAACGACTACCTTGGCCCAGAGCTGCCATGTCAGCTGAATTTGACGAGCTGTTTTCCCTGGTTTAAAAGGATTGAGCTTATCAAAATAAATCACCACAACCGCCAAGATTGCTCCCAGCTGAATGACAACATTGAACATTTCCATGAAGGCCGGATTTTCATTTTTATACTTAATAAAATCTTGAATCAGAATCAAGTGGCCAGTACTCGAAATGGGTAGCCACTCTGTAATTCCTTCAACAATTCCATAAATAATGGACTTTAAAATTTCAATAATAAACATAGATAACTCCTAAAACAACTTTAGCATTTATTATACCACATATTGGAGGAGAGGAAAAGCTTTCTCAAGGGCTTTAGCAAGCTTTTTATCAAAAGGCTCCGCCCCCGCCGCCTCCACCGCCACCAGAGAAGCCACCTCCTGCTCCGCCTCCTGATGAAACCGAGAAATGGCTGGCCGTCGAAGCAATGTGGCCATAATTTGAAAAACTATGGGAACTTGCGTAGAAAATAGGATGAAGATTGTATTGTAGATAAGTATTCATAGACGCGTTTTCCAAGGAAATTTGACGCAGCTTCATGACCCGACTAACACGATCCGCATAGCCAAATAGGGTAGCATAGACCAAAAGTCGGTTCCACAGAACAATGCCCTCTACCTCTGTATCGTATAGGCGAGCGATGTAGCGTAGCATATTCGCAAAGCTATTCCAGAGATAGAAATCATGGGCTCCCTCATCGCTCAGGACACCATCCCGCTGATATAACTGTAAGGCTCTGCCCAGCAGAACGGTCAACACCGAAGCAACAGCTGCAAGCGGAAGATAGAACCAAATAGAACCGTCTAGCTTGATCAAATAGATAAAAAATGTCAAGAGAGACAAGCCAAAAGCAAGGAAACTTGCCGTTAGAGCCAACCATAAGAGAAGATTTTCTCCTCGTTTCAAAGGACGATAGTGATCCAGCAAGTTCAGCTCCTGAATCTCCCTTAGCACTTGTTCAGACAAGATGTTTAAATCAGTTGAAAAGCGATTTTTGATCCGATTTCCAATTTGGCGGATTCGTGCCTCATCTGCTGATTTTTTATTTTTATAAAGGTCTTCTGAAATTTGGTAAGACTCAAACAAGTCTGCTACAGCTGCTTGTTTATGGTCACCAAATGCCATCTGTAGGAATTTCCGTTCAAAGTCTGACAAACCTTTTTTAGAAGTTGGTTTCAAGATTGGCTTGTCTGCAGTTCCTAAAAGCTCGATATAGCCTCGATCCATCAAATCCAGCAAGGTTGCCTGCACCAGATTTTCAAATTTTAAATGCGCTCGTCCGCCACTGGTCGGATCGACTTCTCTCATATCCACAGCAAAGATATTAGCTGCTACAATGAGAGGAGCCAGATCTTGCGGAGCTTCATAGAAGCGAGCATCTTTAGGAAAAGCTTGACTAGGGCGAATCTTCATCCGAAAGATCAGATAAAATATCCCCGAAAGCATCAGCAAGAACAAGGCCAAAAGAGGCAGATAGACTTCTCCCAAGCGATGATAAAACTGGCTCTTGGCTACAATCTCGTCCTCAACTGCTTGAAAAGTCTTTAGATAATCGGTCGCTCTCGGATCCTCTGCCGCCTGATGCAGAGCCTGGCGATGCCAATATCCATGCAGTTCGACCTTCTTCCTGCTAGGCAAATGAGATAGCTGAATCCGATAATCACCACGGTCCCTATCTATAGTGGCCGATTGGCCAAAATAACCTGTATGAACATACATGTCTGTTAAAGACCATGTTCCCAAGCCCCAAACCTTAATCGTCACATTTTGCAGCTCCTCTTCCCAATCACTGATCGGCGTCCATTTGAGCTCTGCAATATCTTTATGGAGAAACAGAAGATTGGTCAGGTTCCATGTGACTGTTACTTTGACCGTGTCGCCTTCTTTACCCGCATTGTAAATCTTAACCTCGTAGCCATCTCCTAAATCCGTGACTCGTGGCTCAAAGTCATATTTTACGACTCCATTCGTTTTCACAGAAACTTTTGGATCTGAATCAATAGCAAAGCCTTCTGGCATCTTTCCTGCCGATCCTAAAGAAACCATCTGGCCATTGTAATCATCATCAAAATGATAAGTCACCTCTTCTGTATAGGTGGCTGTATTATCGGCGTGAATCTCCAAATCTCCATTATAAGACTGGATTTGATAGTCTAAAGCTGACACTGTCCCAGCAAAAAATAAACTCAAAAAAAGAATAAAAATCCCTAACAAGTACCTTTTCATAAACCAAAGTCCTTTTCTAAATCTTTATCCTATTATAGCATTTTTCTCAAGTAAGGGCTTACCAGGATTGAAAAGTCGAATATTTTTCGGTAGAATAGAAAGAACCATTTTAGAAAGACTCGGAGAGAATATGAAAAAATTCATTTTAACCTTATTGACAGCCCTCCTCGTCTGTCTGGGGACCTTTACCGTAGCTCAGGCGGATGATTATCTTAGAATTGGGATGGAAGCGGCCTATGCCCCTTTCAACTGGACCCAAGATGATGATTCAAATGGTGCTGTTAAAATCGAAGGAACAAATCAGTATGCCAATGGCTACGATGTCCAAGTTGCCAAGAAGATTGCTCAGGAAATGGGCAAGGAGCCTCTAGTTGTGAAAACTTCTTGGAACGGACTGATTCCAGCCTTGACCTCTGGTAAAATCGATATGATTATCGCTGGTATGAGCCCAACTGCCGAACGGAAAAAAGAAATCGCCTTTTCTAACAGCTACTATACTAGTGAGCCTGTTATGCTGGTTCGAAAAGACGGCAACTATGCTAATGCTAAGACCCTCAAAGACTTCAAAGATGCTAAAATCACCTCTCAGCAAGGTGTCTATCTTTACAATCTGATTTCTCAACTGCCAGGTGCTAAGCAAGAGACCGCCATGGGAGATTTCGCCCAAATGCGTCAAGCTCTAGAATCTGGTGTTATTGACGGTTACATTTCTGAACGTCCCGAAGCTCTGACAGCCGAAGCTGCCAACTCTAAGTTCAAAATGATTCAATTCAAAGAGGGCTTTGAAGTTGGTGAAGAAGATGCCTCCATCGCTGTCGGTATGCGTAAAAACGACAGCCGAATCGAGCAAGCTAATGCAGCTATCGCTAAACTCTCAACAGATGACCAAGTCCAGCTGATGGATCAGATGATTAAAAATCAACCGGTAGATACTGATACTGACGATGCTGAAGACACATTCTTCAACAAAGTTTTTAAAATTTGGAAGGAAAATTGGTCGCAGTTCTTACGCGGAGCTGGTTTGACCTTGCTCATTTCCATTACAGGAACAATCGCTGGTCTCCTCATCGGTTTGCTGATTGGGGTCTATCGGACAGCACCGATTTCAAAAAACAAAGTATTAGCCTTTCTGCAAAAACTATTCGGTTGGTTCCTCAATGTTTACATTGAAATCTTCCGTGGTACTCCTATGATTGTACAATCCATGGTTATCTACTATGGAACGGCTCAGGCTTTTGGTATTTCGATTGACCGGACAGCTGCAGCCATCTTTATCGTTTCTATCAATACTGGTGCTTACATGAGTGAAATTGTCCGCGGTGGTATCTTTGCCGTTGACAAGGGACAATTCGAAGCGGCTACTGCACTCGGAATGACCCACGGCCAAACCATGCGCAAGGTCGTCCTACCACAGGTAGTTCGCAACATTCTGCCTGCAACGGGTAATGAATTTGTCATCAATATCAAGGATACATCTGTCCTGAATGTGATCTCCGTGGTGGAGCTCTACTTCTCAGGAAATACCATTGCTACTCAGACTTATCAGTATTTCCAAACCTTCACCATTATCGCAGTTATTTACTTTGTCTTGACCTTTACCGTCACTCGAATCCTACGTTTCATCGAGCAGAAATTTGACACAGATCATTACACAACAGGTGCCAACCAAATGCAGACGGGAGAATTGAAACAATGACCGAAACAATTTTAGAAATTAAAAATCTCAAAAAATCTTATGGGGAGAATCAAGTCTTAAAAGACATTTCTCTGACTGTCCACAAGGGCGAGGTTATTTCCATTATCGGAAGTTCAGGTAGCGGAAAATCAACCTTTCTCCGCTCCATCAACCTCCTAGAAACACCTACTGCTGGCGAAATTCTCTACCGCGGGAAAAATGTCTTGGATGAAAACTATGATCTGACTCATTACCGCGAAAAATTAGGTATGGTGTTCCAAAGTTTCAATCTTTTTGAAAATCTCAATGTCCTAGAAAACACCATCGTAGCTCAGACAACTGTGCTCAAAAGAGAACGTGTTGAAGCAGAAAAGATTGCCAAAGAAAATCTGGAAAAGGTAGGTATGGGGGAGCTCTACTGGCAAGCCAAGCCTAAACAACTCTCAGGTGGACAAAAGCAGCGGGTTGCCATTGCACGTGCGCTTTCCATGAATCCTGATGCCATCCTTTTCGATGAGCCAACTTCAGCTCTTGACCCAGAAATGGTCGGCGAAGTCCTGAAAATCATGAAGGAATTGGCTAAAGAAGGCCTGACTATGATTGTCGTGACCCACGAAATGGAATTTGCCCGCGATGTTTCCAGCCGTGTTATCTTTATGGATAAGGGCGTCATCGCAGAAGAAGGCACTCCACAAGAATTCTTTACCAATCCTAAAGAAGAACGAACCAAGGAATTCCTACATCGCTTCTTGAAATAAACAATCAAGCAAACAAACAAGACGGAAAAAGATACATCCGCCTTGTTTTTTTATTCGCAAAATAAAAAAGCGGGTTTCCCCACTTTCCGAAGATTAGTCTTCAAACTTTTCATGATTCTTATCATAGAAGTCAATCAAGCCAAGAGCTGTTTCAAAAGAAATATTCTTTACTTTTGCACGTCCTTGAGCAAGAGCAATAATTGACATTTCACGCGCGTTTGTTTCTTTACTAATACGGTAACCTGTAATTTTTTTGTCACGAACCCATCCAACGACTGACTCTACTTTTTCAAAATTTGATTTAGCCATTTCTTACTCCTCTCTAACTTATTTCGAATACTAATATAATGGTTTTTATACAGTTTGTCAACTTAGAAAAACCAAAACAAACAAATTAAATAATTCTGAATATTCTATATTTATTTAGCTTTGAGGGCTGAAAGGATCTGGGTGCGAATACTCTCCACTCCATCAGGATTTGCTGGAAGGAAGATTGTGTTATTTCCTTGCTTATCTGCAAAATTATTCAAGGTATCTAAATACTGGTTAGTCAAGAGGATGGACATAATCTGTTCTTCTGTCAACTCAACATTGGCGCCTTTAAGCTCCTTAATTGAATCTGCTAAGCCGTCTACGATTGCCTTCCGCTGCTCTGCAATACCAACCCCATGAAGACGGTCTTTCTCAGCTTCGGCCTCTGCAGCAGTTACAATTTTAATCTTATCTGCTTCTGCCAATTCCTGAGCTGCCACGCGCTTGCGTTGAGCGGCATTGATTTCGTTCATAGACTGTTTAACTTCTGCATCTGGCTCAACCTTGGTAATCAAGGTCTTGACAATGATGTAGCCATAAGTCGACATTTCTTCAGCTACCTGCTTTTGAACTTCTAGGGCGATCTCATCTTTCTTTTCAAAGAGCTCGTCCAAGGTCAGCTTAGGAACAGAGGAACGCAGAGCATCTTCGATATAGGACTTAATCTGCGCTTCTGGCCGCATGAGTTTATAGTAAGCATCCGTGACATTGTGTTCATTTACCCGATACTGAGTCGCCACATTCATGGTCACAAAGACATTATCCTGAGTCTTAGTCTCAACAATAATGTCGCTTTGTAGCAAACGCAACTGAACACGAGCGGCGATTTTGTCAATTCCCAAAGGCAAACGAACATTCATCCCACTTGTACTAGTCTTGTGGTACCGACCAAAACGCTCAATGATGGCAACAGATTGCTGGCGCACGACATAAAGCGAGCTAAATGCCAATAGACCACAAAGAAGAAGAAAAATGAGAAAGAAGAAAAAGAAATTCAGTAACATAAGCGCATCTCCTTAATTTAATATAGTATATTCTAGCACAGTCCTCACTCACTTGCAATTAAAAAGTGGGATTTTACTAAAATATTTTTAGGATCAGACTAACATGTTGTAAAGCGTTTCATTTCCGTTTAGATTGATGAAGGAAGGATCAAAATGCTCGATTCGATTGATCAGACCCGCATAGTCATGCTTATTGGCCAAGGCAATCCCAATCAAGACCGGACCTGTTCCTTTACTGGCCCGCTTGATGTATTCAAATCGAGTGATGTCATCATTTGGCCCTAATATATCATTTACAAATTCACGTAAGGCACCTGGCCGCTGCGGGAAATTTACTACAAAATAATGCTTGATGCCATCATAAATGAGGGCACGCTCTTCCATTTCAGGCATACGGTTAATGTCATTATTTCCGCCCGAAATGATACAGCAAACAGTTTTTCCTTTGATATATTCTCGCAACACTTCCAAGGCTGCTACGCTAGCTGCACCAGCAGGCTCTGCGATGATTCCTTGTTTAGAATAGAGATCAATCAAGGTTTCTGAAATCAAGCCTTCATCAACCCCGATAAGTGTTTCTACATTCTTTTTCGTTGCTTCATAAGTAGAGGCCCCTACCTTTTGGACTGCGATACCGTCCGCAAATTTGTCAATTTCATTGAGTTTTACAGGACCACCTGCTTCAAAAGCTGCTTTCATACTGCGGGCCCCATTAGCCTCTACCCCAATCACTTCAATTTGTGGCTGGCTTTCCTTGATGTAAGTGGATACTCCTGCGATGAGACCGCCGCCTCCTACTGGTACCAAGACCAAGTCTAAATCGATGGACTCCCGAGCTGTATCTTCTAGGATTTCATAAGCAACCGTTCCCTGACCTGCTTGAACATGAGCATCATCAAAAGGATCAATGAAAGTCCGATTTTCCATCCGTGTGAACTCCATAGCCGCCCGAGCAGAAGCATCAAAAGTATCTCCTACTAGCTTAATCGTAACAAAATCGCCACCAAAGAAACGAACCTGCCCAATTTTTTGCTGAGGAGTTGTGATAGGCATAAAAATAGTCGCTGGGATTTTCATTTCATTACAAGTGTATGCGACACCCTGAGCGTGATTGCCCGCAGAAGCGCAGACAACCCCACGTTCTCGCTCTTCCTTGCTCAACTGAGAAATAGCATAATAGGCACCACGTATTTTGAAAGAACGGACACGTTGGGCATTTTCTTTTTTAAGATAGATCTTTGCCCCATACTTCTCTGACAAGTAATGATCATAATCAAGCGGTGTATTGACAACAACATCTTTTAATACCTTATGAGCACGGACGATATCTTTTGCTGTTAACATTCCTTTTCCTTTCCAAATGAGGTAAACAAACTCAGCTGGGATACCAGCTGAGTTTTCCACACAATCTTAGTTGTAGATCTTGAAAGCATCGTCGTCGTTTTTACCAACGAACGGCATTGCTTTACGCAATTCTGCACCGACTTTTTCAATTTCAAGGTTAGCTGCTTGTTCACGGTAAGCAGTGAGTTTTGGACGTCCAGCTTTATAGTCATTTACAAAGTCATTTGCAAATTTACCATTTTGGATATCTGCAAGAACTGCTTTCATGTTTTCTTTGACTTGATCAGTAATCACACGCGGACCAGATACATAGTCACCGTATTCAGCAGTGTTTGAAATAGATTGACGCATTTTCTTGAATCCACCTTCGTAGATCAAGTCAACGATCAATTTCATTTCGTGAAGAACTTCAAAGTAAGCCAATTCTGGTGCATAGCCAGCTTCTGTCAAGACTTCGAAACCAGCTTCCATCAAAGCAGTCAAACCACCGCAAAGAACCGCTTGTTCACCAAATAGATCTTCTTCTGTTTCTTCCTTGAAGCTTGTTTCAAGAAGACCAACGCGTGCTGAACCAACACCCTTAGCCCAATCCATAGCGATATCTTTAGCATTTCCAGTAGCATCTTGGTAAACTGCGTAAAGGGCTGGAACACCGAATCCTTCTTCAAAGGTACGACGTACCAAGTGCCCAGGTCCCTTAGGTGCGCACATAAAGACGTCTACACTCTCTGGCGCTTTGATAAATTTGAAATGAATGTTAAAACCATGAGCAAATCCAAGTGCGTTACCAGCTTCCAAGTTTGGAGCTACTTCTTCAGCATAAAGGTCTGCTTGGATTTCGTCTGGTGCCAAAATCATGATCACATCAGCCAACTTAGTCGCTTCTGCTACTGTATAAGTGTCAAAACCGTCTTCTTTGGCTTTATCAAAAGATTTACCTGGACGCACACCGATGATCACATCGTGTCCTGTATCACGCAAGTTTTGCGCATGAGCATGACCTTGTGATCCATAGCCGATCACGGCAATTTTCTTACCGTCAAGTGCTGCTACTTTTACATCTTTTTCGTATTCCA
>ERZ772807.1448-NODE-1448-length-13188-cov-14.898119_pt1 | contig 13188 bp, 9 predicted proteins | sample MGYA00511472_ERZ772807 | MGnify/ENA primary metagenome ERZ772807 (study PRJEB29015, sample SAMEA2737947) | human oral metagenome | biome: human oral; feature: human-associated habitat; material: dental | place: China | collected 2039 ...
GATGGGGCAGGAGGGCGTGCTGCCGATGGTGCGGAAGTTTTCAGGCAGCCTGCACACTTTGTCGCCGTGGCTCATCCACACATCCAGCGTGTTTGGTGCGCCGTCTTGAATGCCGCTGGTGAGCGCGCTGTCTTGCGTTTGCACTTGCGCGTAACCGAATTCGCGCTGGTCGCCGGCCTGCACTTCGCCGCCCAAATGGTGCGCCATAAACTGCATGCCGTAGCAGATGCCGAGCACTGGCACGCCCAAATCGAACAGCCCTGTGTCAGCCTGATATTCGCTGTCGTACACGGAATTGGGGCCGCCGGAAAGGATGATGCCTTTGGGGTTGAAGGCTTTGATGTCGGCCAGCGGCATGTCGTAGGGGTGCAGCTCGCAATACACATGGGCTTCGCGCACGCGACGGGCGATGAGCTGGGCGACTTGCGAACCGAAGTCGAGGATGAGGATTTTGTCGGAGGTCATGTCGGCACTTTTACAAATACAAATAAATACTAAAAACAGGTGGCCCAAATCGGGCGGATGAATGGGCGTTATCAAAAATACAACACATTTATCAGAAAATTTGCGGCAATTTTAACATAATTTGCGGCGGTTTTTATGGTGCAAATAAGGTGCATATTTGAAAAAAAGAAGCGGCGGCGATATTGCCGAGCGAGTGTTGCAAATGCGCTAAACGTTGCAAGATAAAGGCCTTATCCCTAGTGTTGAAGCGTAAATAACTTTGACACGGCTAGATTTTGAACTTAAAATGCCGATTATTTTCTAGACGCTTTCTAGGTAATAAAATGAGTCGGTAGGCAAATACCTGATTGACGATAATTTGAAGATATTGACTCAAAACCAGTGATTTTATTATTTATTTAGGAGTTGTAACCATGAACTACGATGCAATTGTATCCGAATTATTGAATGTTGACGGTGCTTTGGCTGCTGCTGTGGTGGACTACGAGAGCGGCATGTTGTTGGCAGGCGGCGGTTCTTCTGCGATTGACTTGGAAGTCGCAGCTGCGGGCAATACCGAAGTAATGCGTGCCAAAGTAAAAACTATGCAAATGTTGGGTTTGAACGATGCCATCGAAGATATCTTGATGACTTTGGGCAAACAATACCACCTGCTGCGTCCTTTGCCTAAACATGATGGTTTGTTCCTGTATTCTGTATTGGACCGTTCTAAATCTAATCTGGCTTTGGCTCGCCGCGCTTTGGTGGATGCCGAACGCCACATGGGTTAATCCGAAACGGTAAAAAAATGACGCAGGCTGCTTTGAGATTTCAAGCAGCCTGCATTTTTTGTGTCGAATCGTTTGGGGTGCAGGCTGCTTTTTGTCTGCAAATTCAGCATTCAGCCCAAATCCAAACACAAATATTTTAATTCCAAATATTCGTCCGCGCCGTATTTGCTGCCTTCGCGCCCCAAGCCGCTGCGCTTCACGCCGCCGAACGGGGCGACTTCATTGCTGATTAAGCCCGTGTTCACGCCCACCATGCCGTATTCCAATGCTTCTCCCACGCGCCATTGCCGTGCTGCATCGCGGGTGAACACATAAGCCGCCAAGCCGAATTCCGTGTCGTTGGCGGCGGCAATCACTTCGTCTTCTTGCTCGAAGCGGAACACTGGGCACAGCGGCCCGAAGGTTTCTTCGCGTGTCACCGCCATTTGCGCCGTCACATCGCGCAGCACGGTCGGTTCGAAAAACGTGCCGCCCAATGCGCTGCGTTTGCCACCCGTCAGGCAGTCTGCACCTTTGGCCAAGGCATCGGCAATATGCGCTTCCACTTTGGCCACCGCCTTTTCGTCAATCAGCGGCCCTTGTTGCACGCCGTCTTCCAAACCGTTGCCCAATTTCAGTTGCGCCGCGCGTTCTGCCAGCTTGGCGGTAAACGCTTCGTAAATGCCGGCCTGCGCATAAACGCGGTTGGTGCAGACGCAGGTTTGCCCGCTGTTGCGGAATTTGCTGGCCAGCGCACCTTCCACTGCTTTGTCCAAATCCGCGTCGTCAAACACGATGAACGGCGCGTTGCCGCCCAGTTCCAAGCTCAATTTTTTAATGCCGGCGGCGCTTTCGGCAAAGATTTTCGCGCCCGTTTCGGTGGAGCCTGTGAAGCTGATTTTGCGGACAATGGGGCTTTGCGCGAAAGTTTGCGCGATGTCGGCGGCGGAACCGCACACGATTTGGAACAGGTCTTCCGGCACGCCGGCCTCATACGCCAGCACGGCTTGGGCATACGCGCTCAACGGTGTTAAAGAAGCGGGTTTGACCAACATGGCGCAGCCCACCGCCAAGGCAGGCGCGGCTTTGCGCGTAATCATGGCGGCAGGGAAGTTCCACGGCGTAATGGCGGCGGTCACGCCAATCGGTTGTTTGATGACCAACAGTTTCTGTTTGGCTTTCACGCTGGTCAGCACGTCGCCGTCAATACGCCGCGCTTCTTCGGCAAACCAGCGCACGAAGGCGGCCGCGTAATCGATTTCGCCGCGCGATTCGGCCAGGCTTTTGCCTTGCTCCATTGTCATCAGCCGTGCCAACCCTTCCTTGTGCTCTTTCATCAGCCGATACCATTGCCACAAAATGTCGGCGCGTTCCAAGGCGGTTTTGGCGGCCCATTGTTTTTGCGCGGTTTGGGCTTGGGCAATGCGTGCTTGCAGTTGCGCCGTGTCGGTGGTGCGCACATGGGCGATGGTTTCGCCGGTGGCGGGGTTGCGCACGGCAATGCTGCTCTCGGCGGGGGCGAACGAAATATCCGCATGGCGAAGCAGGGGGGCAATGGTGTTCATGGCAGTCTCCAAAAGGGTGTTACGGTGTGGCAGGTTTGAAAAAGCAGCCTGCACTGTGAAATTCGGCGTGCAGGCTGCTTTTTGGTGTCGGCCGCTGCCGGATGTATGGATAGGTTGCGTGACGGAATGACGGTGCAGTGTCCTGTCGAGTGCAGGCTGCTTTTTTCATGCGCTCAAAAGCAGCCTGCGCCCGAATCATCAGGCAGTGCGCGCTTCTTCAATCGCCTGTTTCAAAATGGCCAGGCCGCGTTCGAATTGCGCTTGTTCGATGGTCAGCGGGTAAAGGAAGCGGATAACGTTGCCGTGTGCGCCGCAGGTGAGCAGCAGCAAACCGTGTTGCATGGCAATCCGTTTGACTTTGTTGGCAAAATCGGTGTTCGGCTGTTCTCCGTTGCCGAATTCCACCGCCACCATCGAGCCCAAGCCGCGCACTTCGCCTATTTCGGGCGCGTTCAGGTCGGTCAGGAAGGCTTTTAGTTGGCTGCCCAAGGCTTGCGAGCGCGCCAGCAGGTTTTCTTCCGCAATAATGTCCAGCACCGCCAAACCTGCGGCAATGCCCAGAGGGTTGCCTGCGTATGTGCCGCCCAATCCGCCCGGGCGCGGCGCATCCATCATCTCCGCCCTGCCGGCCACGCCGCTCAACACGATGCCGCCTGCCAGCGATTTGGCCATGGTGATTAAATCGGGTTCGACATCGTAATGCTCCATGGCGAACATTTTTCCCGTCCGCGCATAGCCCGACTGGATTTCATCGGCAATCAGCACAATGCCGTATTCGTCGCAAATCTGTCGCACGGCGCGCATGAATTCGGGCGGCGCAATGTTGAAGCCGCCTTCGCCCTGCACGGGTTCCAAAATGATGGCGGCCACATTTTCGGGCGCGATTTCGGTTTTCAGGATGCGGCGGATGGATTTTATGGCATCGTCCGTGCTGATATTTTGCGTGGCGGACGGGAAATCGGCATGGTAAATGCCGGTGGGCATGGCGCCGAAATCGGCTTGGTAAGGCAGCACTTTGCCGGTCAGCGCCAGCGTCATCAGCGTGCGCCCGTGAAATGCGCCGCCAAAGGCAATCACGCCGTGCCGTTTGGTGTATGCGCGGGCAATTTTCACCGCGTTTTCCACCGCTTCCGCGCCTGCCGAGAAAAATTGGATTTTGCTTTTGCCCGAAATCGGCAGCAGCCCGATAATCCGTTCGGCCAGCGTGATATAGCTTTCATACGGGGTGAGCTGGAATGCGGTGTGGGTGAATTTGTCCAGTTGCGCTTTCACGGCGGCCACGACTTTCGGGTGCCGGTGCCCCGTGTTTACCACGCCGATGCCGCCGGCAAAATCGATAAATTCGCGCCCGTCGGTGGCTTTGAGCGTGGCGTTTTGTGCGCTTTCCACAAACCAGTCGCAACCGATGGAAGCGCCTTTGGGCAGAATGTCATGCAAACGTGTTTTTAAGTCGGTCATGTTCGAAATCCTTTTGATTGGCCTGGGGTTGTTGGCAGATTGTAAACCTTTTTTTGCACGGCGGGGCTGTGTTTTGCTGTCTGATGACGGCGGGGTTTACGTTTGAAAAAGCAGCCTGCACATTGGAAATCCGTGTGCAGGCTGCTTTTATAGTGGATGAAAATCGCAATGATACGGCGTTGGCTCGCCTTGTCTAATTTTTATTTTAATCCACTATATCGGTGCGGTTGCATCGATTGGCAAGGTGGCTCAATACCGTGCGGCCGTTCAAATGCGGCGCGATAAAAAGTGCAGGCTGCTTTTCGTGTGTTGGAAAGCAGCCTGCACTTTAATGGCCGGTGGTTAGAATTCAAATTTTGCTGTCAGGCTGATTTCGCGCGGTCTACCATAAGCCACCATCGGGTATTCGGCGTAATTGCCAGTGGCCGATGTGAAGTATTGGCGGTTGGTCAGGTTTTTCGCGTTCAGGCGCAGGCTCAAATTGCGGTTGTCCGCCATCGGCACGTTGTAGGCCAGGAATGCGTCTGCCACCACTGCGCTTGGGATTTTCCAAGTGCGCTCGCCGGTGGTAACGTTTTTGCCGACGTACCAGCTGCCGTTGTATTTCGCGCCGATGCCGCCGCGCAGGCTGCCCGGGCCGATTTTGCCGAAATCATACGTCAGATACGCACCGAACTGGTGGCGCGGCGTGTTGTTCAGCGGCAGGCCGACAATCGCGGCTTCGCCTTCCAGCGTTTTGGTTTCCGTGTAGGCATAGTTGGCATTGACGCCCAGTTTGTCGGTAATCAGGCCGCCCACTTCGGCTTCCAGGCCGTAGGAACGCGCACGGCCGGCAAAGCGCACATCGTTGGCCGCCGTGTAGCGCACGTTGCGTTTAATGATGTGGAACGCGGCAACGCTGCCCGAAATGCGCGCGCCTGTGTATTTCGCGCCGATTTCAAACGCACGGCCTTTTTCCGGTTGCGCATCGGACGGCAGTTCGCTGGCAATGGACACTTGCGGGCGGAATGAAGAGGCGTAGCTGCCGTACAGCGACCATTCTTTGTTCATGCGGTACACCGCGCCGATTTGCGGCGACACGTTCCAGCCGCTGTTGTCGGTGTTTTTATAGAAACGCAGGCCGGAAGCATAACGCGCTGCGGCATTGGGAGCACGCGGATTGACATAGCCCATGCGGCCGGCCATTTGGTCGTAATAATCCACGCGCACGCCGCCGGACAGAATCCATTTGTCGTTCAGATAAGCCACATCGTTCACCGACAGGGAAACGGTTTTCAGCAGTTCGGTTTGCTGTGTGTTGCCGCCGTAGCCGTCAAACGTGTTCACGCCGGGAATCGGGCGCACGGAGCTCGCGCTTGGGGCGTACATATTGTTCGTGTAGGTCCGGTTGCTTTGGTACACTTTGGCCAGTAGGCGACTGTTGCGCATGGCTTCCAGGCCAATCGATAATTTATGGCGCACGCTGCCCCACATCAAATCGCCTTGCAGGCTGAAGCCGACGTTGTGCACGCGCAAACCTGCGTCTTGTGTGCCGTCGATGCGGTAGCGCACGTCGCCGGTGGTGGTGTTGATGCCCGCGGCAGATTGGGTAATCCGCGCTTTCCAGTCGTCATAAGTGTGGTAGGTGTAGCCGTAGTTGAAGCGCAGTTTCCATTGCTCGCTCAAATAATGGTCGATGGAAAGCTGGAACATGTGGTTTTTGCCGACCTGTTCGCCGTATGGCTGGTCGATACGGCGTTTGGCCGGAATGCGCAGTGGTTTGCCGTAGTTCGCGCCTGGCGTGCTGTCCAAGAACGTGCCGCGGTCGAACGGGGTTTTGTAGTCCAGATATTCGTATGACGCGGTGATGGTGGTGTTTTCGCCTTTCCAGCGCAAAGAAGGCGCGATAGTGGTTTGGCGGATTTTGCCGAAATCGCGCCAGTAGTCGCTTTGGCGGTGGTCGGCAATGAAGCGGTAGGCAAACGCGCTGTTGCCGATACGGCCGGTGCTGTCGAAACCGAATTGGCGGCTGTTGTTGCTGCCGATGCTGGCTTCAACGGAAGTGGCGGATTTATATTGCGGCTGTTTGGTCACCACGTTCACCACGCCGCCCGGGTCTTGCACGCCGTACAGCACGGAAGACGGGCCTTTCAGCACTTCCACGCGCTCGGCAGTGGGTGAGAAGATGTGTGTTTGCGACATCTGCATGCCGTTGCGCAACACGGAATTGTCGCGGTTGTCGCCGAAGCCGCGTTTCACCACGGCATCCAGCGTGCCGGCCAAGGTGTTGGCTTGGCGGATGCCGCTCACGGTCTGCAAGGCTTCGTCCAGGGATTCGGGGCGGCGGTCTGCCAACACGGCAGAAGTGACCACGTTCACGCTGCGCGGCACGTCCGACAAGCGCGTGTATCCGCCGCCGACCACTTCGGCCGCCATGGGTTGGTAACCGTTGTCGTAACGCGCTGCTTTGCCGGTTACGTGTACGGTTTGCAGTTCTTGCCCGTTGTTTTCGCTATCTGTGGCGTTTTCGGCCCAGGCTGTGCTGTGAATGGCCGCCAGTGCCAAAATCAATGCTTTGATTTTCATGTGTTTTCCAGTGAGGTACAAATCTCTAAAAGACAAAAATAGAATAAATAATCCAATAAAAGGCGCGGTATTTTACAAGATTTAATCTAAAAATACAAATAATATGAATTATTTATGAATTATTATTTATTCGTAAACCGAAATATTGTTTCGGTTCGCAGCCGGACTCGAAATAATACTGAAAGAAAATTTCCTTGATATAGGGCAAGTCGCTGCCGGGTGATTAGGCGTATAAAGATAATTATATTGTTTGTGTTTTGTTTTTAAAGCGATAGGAGTTAAAAATGTCTGTTGTGAAATCCATTACATCACCCATGAAATTTTTAATCCAAGCCGGCCTGCTGGCGGATTTGGGCAAGCATATCGAACAATACGGCAAAAAGGCCTTGATTATTGCCGACCCGTTCATCCAAGAGAAAGCGCGGAAGGATAGTGCAGGCTGCTTTGAAGAATGCGGCATTCAAGCGGTGTTCAGCGTGTTCGGCGGCGAATGCTCGGACGATGAAATCAACAAAAACCAAGCCTTGTTTGCGGAGCATTCCTGCGAATATGTGGTCGGCATCGGCGGCGGCAAAACGCTGGATACGGCGAAAGCGGTGGCGTATTACCAAAAAGTGCCGGTGGTGATTGTACCGACGTTGGCATCGACAGACGCGCCGTGCACGGCTTTGACGGTGATTTATAACGCGGACGGTTCGTTCAACCGCTACCTGTTCCTGCCGAATAATCCGAATGCGGTTTTGGCGGATACGAAGCTGCTGGCGGCCGAGCCTGCGCGCTTTTTTGCCGCTGGTGTGGGTGATGGTTTGGCGACTTATTTTGAAGCCAGAACGTGTTATGCATCCAACGGTATCAACTTGGTGCTGATGCAGCCGAGCCTGACGGGTTTGGGTATTGCGAAAATGTGTTATGAGACAATTCGCGATTTTGCGCCGCAGGCCATGCACGCGGTGGCGGCGAAAGCGGTAACGCCTGCGTTGGAAAAAACCATTGAAGCAACGATTTACATGAGCGGCGTGGGCGCGGAATCGGGCGGTTTGGCGGCTGCGCACGCCATCCACAACGGCATGACGGCGGTTCACGATTTGCACGGCGCCATGCACGGCGAGAAAGTGGCGTTCGGTTTGGTGGCGCAGCTGGTAATGGAAGGTGCGTCTGCCGAAGAATTGGACGAAGTCATCGGCATTATCAAAGCGGTCGGCCTGCCTTTGACTTTGCAGGATTTGGGCTTGAAAGAATTCAAAGAAGCAGAGTGGCGGCAGGTGGCGGAACTTTCCTGCGCGGAAGGGGAAACCATCCACAACGAACCGTTCAAGGTAACGCCGGATATGGTGTATGACGCGATTGTGGCGGCGGACAAACTGCTGCAAACGTATCGCGGATAAGATTTACGTTATATTGGCAACTGAAAAAAGCAGCCTGCACTTCCATTTCCAGAATGTGCAGGCTGCTTTTCGGTATGTTCGGGCAATGCGTTATTGTTTCACCGCACCGAATGCACCGATACGGCTTTGGCCGACACCCGGATGCTCGCGGAAATCGCCTGCCAGCGCTTCGGCGTTGTTGCCGTAAAATTGACCGTGCATTTCCACGCGGCTGCCGGGTGCGCTATGGAAGTTCGCGCCGTCCAGTTTGCCGCTCAGTTGTATCGTGTCGTTGCCGTTGCGGCGGTTGGTGATGTTGCCGTCGATGGTTTTGTTGGCAAAGTCCACGGAGAAGCGTGATGACAGATTGTTGTTCACAGCGCCGATGCCGTTGTTGTTCACCCAAACGGCGGTGCCGTTATACAGTGCTCTGCCGGATGTGGGCACCACGCCGGTATAGGTGCGGCCTTGGTAGAACGTTTGGTATGCACCGGAGGCGTTGGTGTCGTTGTTGCGGATGATGCCGAATTTCACGTTGTCGTAGCCGCTTTCCGTGCCGTTGTAATTTCTACCGGCGGTATTGGCGGAAAAGTCTTGCCATGAACCGTTCAGATTGTTGTTGGCCAGTGGGATGCTGATGTTGTCGACCGACAGGCGTTCAAAGCCGACCGAACCGCGGTTGCCGTTGCGGGAGTTATAGAAACTGGTTGCCGTGTCGTCGCCGAAAATCTGCACCCAGTAATAAGTGCCGTTGATTTTCGCCAAGCCCACGCCGATTTTGGTGAAATCGCCGTTGATCATGTTTTGGTAATGGCCTCGGCTGTTTTTCCAGCCTGTCATCACGCTTTGGGTATCGCTATAACCGTATGCCAGGTTTTCGCCAGCGACTCCGTATCCTGTCAGACCGGAGTGCCATGCGGTGTTGCCGGGGCGGCGGTGCTCGAAATCGCGAGAGATTTCTTCGGCGCGCCGCTGTGCGTAGGCAGTCAGTTGCGGGTCTTCCACTAGGCTGCCTGCACCTTTGCGGCCGCGTTCCAAATTGGTTTGGAGAATGACGTTGGCCGTCATCATCCTATCTATGCTGTTTTCCGGTTTGGCAATGTTGTTTGAATTGGCCACGACGGAGTAAATGGTGGTGTCTTGCGTGCGTTGGTAGGTGGCTTTGTCAGCGTTGACTGGGTCGATTTGGCGGACGGGAAGGGTGTTGTGGCTGTTGGTGGTAACACTGTCGCCACCGCCCCCGCCGCCGCATGCGGCCAGCGCGAGTGTTGCGGCAATGGAAAGAACCGTTGCGTTGAACTTCATGAAAAACTCCTTTCGGTTGGTGTGGTTAAAATAAATAATGCGCCATTGTAATGTGTTTTGTGCCGCCCACAAATTAAAAAGCAGCCTGCACTTCATATTTTTCAAGTGCAGGCTGCTTTTGTGTCTCTATTTTGGTAAACGGTATACCTGTGTCAGCGCATTGACTACGTGCGTATCATGCGCGGTGGCTTTGTTCAAAGCGCGGGTGGGCGAGTGCAGCAGTTTGTTGGTTAATTGCACCGACAGGCGTTCCAGCACTTCTTCGGCGGGCGTGCCTTTGGCCAGTTGGCGCATGGCGTTTTCCAACACTTGTTTGCGGGCGCGTTCGCCTTCGTCGCGCAGGGCGCAAATGAGCGGCACGCGCTGGCGGCTTTGCTGCCATGCCAAAAATTCCGCCACTTTCGCCTGCACCATTTCTTCGGCTGCCGCAGCTGCCGCTTGGCGTGCTTCTTTGCCTTGGTGGACACGCTCCGCCATATCGTCCACGGTAAACAGCACCGTTCCGCCGACGTGCGCCACTTGCGGCTCGATATTGCGCGGCACGGCCAAATCCAAGAAGAATTGTGTTTTTCCGCTGCGCTGTGCTGCCGATTGCGCCGCCATTTCCCGCGTAACCAATTCCCGCTCGCTGGCGGTGCAGACAATCACCACGTCATATTGCGCCAGTTGGGACGGAATATCTTCCAGCGCTGCGGTGCGTGCGTTCTGCCCTAATTTGCGGCACAGTGATTCTGCGCGTTCCGCCGTGCGGTTGGCCACGGTTAATGTGCGCGGCTGTTTGGCGGCAAAATAAGCGGCCACCGATTCGTTCATTTCCCCAGCGCCCACAAACAGGATGTTCAACGAATGAATATCGCTGAAAACCTGCTCCGCCATGCGGTAGGCCGCTGATGCCATACTGACCACGTTGTCGCCCACGCCGCTATGCGTGCGGACTTCTTTGGCGGCGGCAAATGTCCGTTGGAACAGCGCGTTGAGCCAAGTGCCGACACTGTTTTGCGCTTTGGCCACACGCACGGCTTCTTTCATCTGCCCCAAAATTTGCGGTTCGCCCAAAACCATGCTGTCCAAACCGCAGGCCACGCGGAAGGCATGGTGGATGGTTTGGCTGCAGCCGAGGGTGTAAAGATATGGGCGGATTTCCGCTTCGGAGACATTGTGATAATGCGCGAGCCATTCGATAACCGCATCGGCATCGCCCACGCAATACAGTTCGGTGCGGTTGCAGGTCGATAAGATGACGGCTTCTGCGGCATGCAGCGCCAAATCGCGCAGTGCTTCGGGCAGTTGCGCGGCGGTGAATGCCAGTTTTTCACGGATAGACAAAGGGGCGGTTTGATGGTTCAGCCCGATAGTAGTTAATTTCATTATCGTACAGCGGCTTATGTTGGTTGAAGTCAATGAAGGGCGGATTGGGTCCTTCCGTTTGAAACGTGGAGATTATAGCAAAAAATTACTGTGTTTTCAAAAATCAAAGTTTTTAACTATCGAAATGCGAGTAATTATCATTTAAGGATGGGTTGCCTGTTTTGGAAGGGTACAGGCTGCTTTTGAATGGGGCTATAATTCCGCTGTTTGCTTTTTGGAGGAATGCGATGGATTTACACGACATCCGGCAAGATTATTGTCGGCAGGAATTATCGGTGAGCGCGTGTGCCGACCATCCCATCACGCAGTTCGAGCAGTGGCTGAACGAAGCCATGGCTGCGCAGGTGCACGAGCCGACCGCCATGAATATCGCCACGGTCGATGAAAACCAACGCCCCAGCGCGCGCATGGTGCTGTTGAAAGAAGTGGGTGAGCAGGGTTTTGTTTTTTTTACCAATTATGCCGGACGCAAGGGGCGGGCGCTGGCGCATCAGCCGTTTGCTGCGCTCACGTTTTTCTGGCCGGAATTGGAGCGGCAGGTGCGTGTTGAAGGGAGGGTGGAGAAGCTGCCGGAAGTGGCTTCGGACGAATATTTCGCCAGCCGGCCTTATACCAGCCGCATCGGTGCATGGGCCAGCGAGCAGAGCCAAGTGATTGAGGGCAAGAAAACGTTGGTGGCGCGCGCCGCCATGTTCGCCGCCAAATATCCGTTGCATGTACCGCGCCCGCCGCATTGGGGCGGCTATGTGCTGGTGCCGGACTGCGTGGAATTTTGGCAGGGGCGGCCCAGCCGATTGCACGACCGCATCGTGTACCGTTTGCAGGAAGGGGTGTGGCGCAAAGAGCGTTTGGCGCCGTGAACGGAAAAGCAGCCTGTACCTTGACCAGTAATAACCGGCAACGCGCTGAATAAGCCCGAATAAACGACGGAAATAAAAGTGCAGGCTGCTTTTGGGTTTGCCGCCCCAACTTGTAAGCAGCCTGCAATATCCTTTAATATATGCGCTTTATTTTTTCACGAACACATCATGCCGGCCATTGAATTTCAAAACGTTGTCTTTGCCTATGGCGACCGCACCATTCTCAAAAACGTCAATTTTGTGATTGAGCAGGGGAAATTTGCTGCCATTTTGGGCGGTTCGGGCAGCGGCAAAACCACCATGATGCGTCTGATTACGGGGCAGCTGCGCCCTTCTTCGGGCAAAGTCTTGGTGAATGGCGAAGATTTGGCGCAGTTTTCCGCACAAAAAATGCAGGCACACCGCCGCAACATGGGCGTTTTGTTCCAGCACGGCGCATTGTTCACCGATTTGAGCGTGGAAGAAAACATCATGTTCCCCATGCGCGAGCTGACCAAGCTGCCGCCTGAAGTGATGCGCGATTTGGCGGTGTTGAAGCTCAATGCCGTGGGGCTGCACGGCGTGGAAAAACTGATGCCGTCCGAACTTTCCGGCGGCATGGCGCGGCGCGTGGCACTGGCGCGGACGATTGCGCTCGACCCGCAACTAATGCTGTTCGACGAACCGTTTACCGGGCTCGACCCGATTTCGCTGGGCGTGATTGCCCACTTGATTTACCGCGTGACCAAAGCCCTGCGCTCTACCAGCGTGATGGTAACGCACGATGTGGGGCATTCGCTGCAACTGGTTGACCAAATTATCTTTTTGGCACATGGCGAAATCCTGTTTTCCGGCAGCCCCGAAGAAATGGTGCAGTCGGATTCAGCGTGGATTAAGCAGTTTGTCGGCGGCCTGCCCAACGGGCCGGTGGCGTTCCGTTATCCTGCCGACAAGGATATGCGCGAAACCATGCTCGGCCGGCCGTGAAGCGGATAAACCGAACATTCGCAGAATTTCCAATGCGCGAAATTGCGGCTTTTTTCCAACAAATAATTGTCGGATTTGTTTAAATTCGGGTGCGGTTGTGTAAAAAATATGAAAAGCAGCCTGCACCCCATTCTTGACAGACAAACACCATGAACCCGATTCAAAACATCGGCGCGAAAACCATTGCCTTTATTCAGGCGCTCGGTGCGACCGTTTTATTTTTGCTCAATATCCTGATGCTGCTGCCGCAGTCGCTGTTCCGAATGCGGCTCACCGTGCGGCAGATGTATTTTTCGGGCGTGATGTCGGTGCTGATTATCGCCGTGTCGGGCTTGTTTGTCGGCATGGTGATTGGTTTGCAGGGCTATACGCAGCTGGCCAAATTCAAGTCGGCGGACGTGCTGGGCTTTATGGTGGCGGCGTCCCTGCTGCGCGAATTAGGCCCCGTGCTGGCGGCAATTTTGTTTGCCAGCAGCGCGGGCGGCGCGATGACCAGCGAAATCGGCCTGATGAAAACCACCGA
>ERZ772807.1451-NODE-1451-length-13174-cov-10.027289_pt1 | contig 13174 bp, 8 predicted proteins | sample MGYA00511472_ERZ772807 | MGnify/ENA primary metagenome ERZ772807 (study PRJEB29015, sample SAMEA2737947) | human oral metagenome | biome: human oral; feature: human-associated habitat; material: dental | place: China | collected 2039 ...
CGTTCTCCTCGTTGACCGCGAGCGCGAACAGGTCCACCCAGTCCATGCCGCGCAGCGGATCGGCCATGGCGAAGGCGGCCGCCGGGCCCTTCTCCTGGGCGCGCAGCCGCTCGTGGAGCGCCCTGGCCCGACGACGCACCCCGAGCCCGCCGGGCAGGACGCCCTCGGCCCTCATGCCGGCCTCGATGCAGGCGCGCATGGTGTCGCGCAGGCGGTCCAGGTAGGCGAGCACCTCCTCGCGGGGTCGCGCGGAGACCTCGTTGGCCAGGACGACGCCGGACACGCTCAGCGCCTCGCGCTCGCAGATCTGAAGCATCGCGGTCGAGGTGGTGAAGGGGAAGGGAGCGGGGGTGGCGTGGGCCTCGGTGGCGGAGGCGGTCGCCAGGGCCTGGATCGACGGAGAGCCGGGGGCGCCGACGTCCTCCATGACGAAGCCTCCGCCCACCGAGTAGTAGGTGCGGCGCAGGATCTCGGAGCCGACGGCGCAGTAGGCGGTCAGGGTCATCCCGTTGACGTGGTAGGGCAGGACCCGGCCGGGCAGGAAGTGGATGTCGGTACCGGGGCTGAAGGGCACGGCCCCGATGCCGTCGACGACCAGCTCCCCGGCGGCCCCGACCTCCTCCATGAGCGACTCGCACACGACGGCGGGGACGGTCTCGGGCTCGTACCCGGCCAGTCCCATGACGACGGCGCGGTCGGTGGCGTGCCCGCGACCGGTGGCGCCGAGCGAGCCGTAGAGCTCGACCGTCAGGCGGGTGGGCCAGGGGCCGTCGGGCACGTCGGAGCCGCAGGCGCGCTCGAGGGCGCCCGGCTGGGAGGAGCCCGCCTCCGCGGCCAGTGCGCGGCTGAAGGCCCGGGCGGCCCGCATGGGGCCCACGGTGTGCGAGGAGGAGGGGCCGATCCCGATGCGCATGAGGTCGAAGACGCTCAGCGGGCGGGGTGCCTGCTCGACGTCGATCGCCCCGGCGAGGAGGGACGCCGGCGTGGCCGAGTCCAGTGCCGTGGAGACGAGGGCGGTCTCCGGGGCGACGGCGGACGGGCCGGGCACGGCGGGGTCGGTGGAGCTGATGGGGCCCTCGGTCAGGAGGTCCGCCGAGGCGTTCGCGAAGGCGCTCGTCGAGGGAGGAAGGCCACGGCTGGTCACGTCCTCCATGATGCACGCCCGGCGCCCGGGCCCCAAGTCCCGATCACGTCCCGCGCCCTCCCGCCGCCGCGGCGCCACCGCGCGGTCGTGCCCTACGGCTCGCAGGCGGTGCGTGAAGATCACCGTCCAGAGGCGCGTGGGACTCGTGAGGTCGTACCCTTTTCCGCGCGGTCGTACCTTAGAGCCCCGCTAACATACGACCGCGAGGCAACAGGTACGACCGCGAGGGCGACGTATGGCGGGCCCTGCGCGGAGCCCGGCTCGATGCTCGCATGAGGATGGCCTCGCCAGCGCGTCGCCACCACGACCGATCTCGGCGCGGAACCGAACCGATCTCGGCGAGGGGCCGCCGTCACTCGGTCGAGCGCACCAGCCACCAGGCGGCGTAGGGCGGCACGGGCACCTGTCCGTCGCCGGAGCCCTCGAGCGTGGTCGAGTCGGAGGGAACCGTGCCGGTGAGCACGTCGACGGCGCCCAGCACCCCGTACTCGGCGAGTCGCCAGGCCGGAACGCTCCTCCAGTCGGGAGTCACGTTGTACACGCCCACGAAGGAGCCGCGCGGATGGTCTCGGTACGTGACCAGCACGCCCTCATCGTCGACCGGGGCCACCACCGTGCGCACGTCGGCGCTCAGCTGCGGCAGGCCCGCCCGTACCTTCCCCAGGTGGGCCAGATCGGAGAAGACGCGTCCCTCGACGGTGGAGCGGTCGTGCCTGTTCTCCATGCGGGACTCGTCCAGAGCGGGGCGCCCCGCCCATCGCGAGTCCGACTCATGGCCCGGTTCGGTGTCCCAGTTCGGGTCGTTGAACTGGCCGAGCTCGTCACCGCTCCAGATGACCGGCACGCCGCCCCATCCGTAGATGATGGCGTTGGCCAGTCGCAGGGCGTTGAAGCGCTCCTCGAGCCACGTGCGCAGCTCCTCCTCCCGCCACTGCGGCGTCGACTCGTCGATGCCCTCGACCGCCTCGGCGGCGCTCTCGATGCCGATGAGGCTCGCGGCGGTACCGGCGATGCGACGGTCGTTGGTGACCGGGTTGTACTGGAAGACCAGGCCGCGGGCGTCGCTCATGGGGTAGGAGCCGCGGTACCAGTCGGCCAGGAAGACGCGGTGCCAGTAGCCGTTGAGGCCGACGGCGTCGGCGTCGGCGTCGCCGATGGCCCAGCCGATGTCGTCGTGGCAGCGGATGTAGGTGATCCAGGTGGCGGTGGGCGGCTCGACGGGCAGCGCGTCCAGGGCGTGTGCGGCGAGCGTGACGTTGCGGGTGGCGAGCATGGACCAGATCTGGACCATGAGGGAGTTGTGGTAGGCGAGGTCGGAGACCTTGCCCGTGTACCTGCCCTGGCCGAGGTACTGGAGGAGCTCGGTGGGGGCGACGATCGCCTCGGCCTTGAGGTCGACGGCCGGGGTCGCGATGCGGGTGATGGCGCGCAGCACCTCGGTGATGGCGTGGACCTCGGGCTGGCCCTGGCAGTCGGTGCCCTTGCGCTTGATGGTGAAGGCGATGGCGTCCAGGCGCAGCACCTCCACGCCCCGGTTGGCCAGGTTCATGATGATGGAGACGAACTCCTCCATGATGCGGGGGTTGCGCCAGTTGAGGTCCCACTGGAAGGAGTTGAAGGTCGTCCAGACCCACCCGCCCATCTCGTCGTTCCAGGTGAAGTTGCCGGGGGCGAAGTCGGGGAAGATCTCGGGGAGGGTCTTCTCGTACTCGTCGGGCTCGGTGCGGTCGGGGTAGACGAAGAAGTAGTCGCGGTAGCGCTGCTCGCCCGCCCGGGCGCGCTCGGCCCACTCGTGCTCGGCGGCGACGTGGTTGAGGACGAGGTCGATCACCAGGCTGATGCCGTCCCGGCGCAGTTCCGCGGTCAGGTCGGCGAGGTCGTCCATGTCGCCCAGGTCGGGACGCACGGAGCGGTAGTCGGCCACGGCGTAGCCCCCGTCGGAGTCCCCGGGGCGCGGGGTGAGCAGGGGCATGAGGTGGAGGTAGGACACGCCCAGCTCACGCAGGTAGGGGATGCGCCGTATGACGCCGCGCAGGTCGCCGGCGAAGCGCTCGGTGTAGCCGGCGTAACCGATGCGCGAGGGATCCTGGATCCAGGTGGGGTCGAGCGTACGGGCGAGATCGAGGTGGCGCAGCTCCGGATCGCGCTCCACGTAGGCGCGGGCGGCCTCGGCGAGCAGGACGGCGGCGGTGCGCGTGGCGATGGGCTCGCCGTAGAGCGTCGCCAGGCCGTCGCCGACGTCGGGGTACCAGCGCTCGATCCGAGTGGTGAGGATCTCGCGCTCGGGGCGGGTGAGGTCGGAGGCGTCCAGGACGGCATCGACGGCGTCGCGGACCTCCGCAGGGATCTCGGCAGCGGTGTCGCGGCCGGTGGACCAGGTGGAGTCAGGTGCGGTAGGGACGGGCTTGGAGGCGCTCATGGTCCTATAGTGGCCGAGGTGCTCATCGTTTGGCAGGTCTTCGGGGCCCCGACTTGGTCGTCGTTCATGGTGACCGTAGGAGACGGCCCGGAACCGGCATCGATCAGTAGTCGAGACCGATCGAGATCAACCGGGACCGATCGGGATCGGTAGCAGGACGATCGGACGCCACCGCAGGGCCGCCCCGCCCCGTCCATGACGAGGCCGGCACGCGGACGAGACGCGCGCCGCATCGCGTCGGGGGCGCGGGTCCCGCAGCGCCTTCGAGCGCCCCCGGCGGGACGTCGATGAGATCCGAGGAGATCGGAGGTCACTGACCGGGTGGGGCGCCCGCACCACCAGGGGCTCCAGTACCACCGGGGGCTCCAGCGCCACCGGGGGCATCGGAGGAGGCGCGTGCCGCACGGGAAGCGCGAGTCGCGCGAGAGGCACGGGAGACGCGGGAGGCGGGGGCACCGCCCTCGCCGTCGGGCGTCCCCTCGGCAGCATGCCGGGCCCGGGCGACCCGTGTGGCCCGGGTGACCGGTCCCGCCGGGCGCATATCGGCCTCTCGCATGGTCCCGTCGAACACAACGGTGGCCAGCCGGGAGTCGTCGCCCGCCGGGGAGTTGGTGACCATCGCGGCGCCCCCGACGTGCTCCTCCAGGGTCTGGAGCATCTTCATGGGCGTGGCCAGGAGGAGCTGGAAGCCGAATCCGCGGAAGACGTCCAGGCCGGCCCGGGTGAACTCGGCGTCGGTCTTGTCGAAGGCCTCGTCGAGGACCACCAGCGCGTACCCGGGAACCGCCTGCCCGGGCTCGGTGAGCTGGTAGCGCAGCGCGGCCGCCAGGCAGAAGACGACGAGCTTCTGGCGCTGCCCGCCCGACAGGCCCGCGGCCCCCTCGTAGTAGTCGACGGCCACGCCCGAGGCGTCGCGCTCGACGGCGGTGAAGGAGACGTGCAGGCGGGTGTCCAGGCACTGCCGCTTCCACGACTCGTCGTGGGGATCGGTGGAGCCCAGGCGCGTCATGACGGAGTTGAGAACGGCGAAGCGGGCCTCGGCCTCCTCGGTCGTCTCGTCGGCCAGATCGAGGCTGCCGGCGGCGATCGTGGCCAGATCCGCCAGGAAGTCGTGAACGACCGGCAGTCGCCGCTCCGCCACCTCGATGTGGAGGTGATGGCCCGGCGAGTACTCGGTGGCGCGCAGGGCGTCGTTGACGGGGCCGATGCGGCTCCTGACCTGGCTGACGGCGCGCCGCACCTCTCCGGCGAGCTGGCCGACGTTCTGACGGGACTGGTTGTGGAGGAGCTCGGCGAAGCGGCGCTCGAAACGGGGCAGGCCATCGGTCTGAAGGCGGTCCAGCAGGTCGAGGTAGTCGCCGAGGAAGGCCGCTTCCGGCCTCACCTCGCTGCCCGGAACGGGCCAGCGCTCGGAGAAGCGCACCATGATGGCGCGGGCCTCGCCCAGACCGCGGCTCTCCTCCTGAGAGGCGCGCTGATTGTCGTAGGCGATCTGCTGCTCGACCTCGCGGGCGGCGATGTCCACCTCCGCCAGCCCCGCGTGACGGCGCCTCGCGCGGAACCGCTGCTCCAGCTCGGCGAAGAGGGTCTTCCTCTCGGCCTCGTCCAGGGAGCGCCAACGGGAGCCGGCCTCGGCCGCGCGGGCATCACCGGAAGCGGCCTCCTCGGAGCCGCCCGCGCCCTCGGAGCGCGCCCGGTCCTCGTCCCGCTCCTGGCGCCGGCGGGCGATTCCGGCCAGCGCGGCCTCGGCGTCGTCGAGCCGCGAGCGCTGGACCTGCTCCTCCCCGGCGAGCCGGAGCACCGCCTCCCTGGCCTTGTCCTCGGCCAGACCGGCGGCCGCGGCGCGCGACTCGAGCTCGGCCAGACCCGGCAGCGCCTCCGCCGCGCGCCCGCGCTGCGCGACCAGCTCGGCCTCGCGCGACCTGGCGCCGTCGACGTCGACCTCCTCCCAGGTGGTCTCCAGGATGCGCAGGCACGCGTCGCGGCGCTCCCGGGCGGTGGTGCGCGCGCGACTGAGCGAGCCGAGCTCCTCGTCGATGGCCTCCAGCCGGTCGGACACCTGCCGACCCTCGGAGATCACCTGCTCGAGGCGCTCGGCGGGATCGACGCCGACCGTCCAGTTGCGCGAGTCGGTCAGGTCCCGGCGGTCGTCCTTGAGGTGACTGGTGCGCGAGGACTTGACCTGCCCGGCGCGGGTGACCCCCCGGTCCAGACCGACCAGGTCGCGCGAGTCCTCGACGCAGGAGTGGTCGAATCGGCGCATGATCTCGGCATCGAGCCACCCGGCGTGCTCGGAGCCGGGCCGGGGTCGGATCCGGCGAGCCAGGGCATCGGCGGTCACGGGAGGGGCGGAGTGCCGCGCGGGCGTCATGCGCTCGTAGGCGAGGCGGGCGCGCAGGCGCCGGGCGTCGACGGCGGCCGCCACCTTGCGGTAGAGGTGCTCCGGAACGAGCATGGTGCGGGCGAAGGGGGCGACGACGGTCTCGACGGCGACGCGCCACTCCTCCTGCCCGGGAACGAGCTCGAGGACCTCCCCGGCGAAGGGCAGGGCGGCGGGGGCCTGCCCGACGGCGTGGGCGATGGTGTCCCGGGCGCGCAGCAGGTCCGCGCTCATGGCCGAGCGCGAGGCGGTGATCTGCTCGGCGCGCTCGCGCAGCTCGCGACGCTGCTCCACCAGGGCGAGCTGCTCGGCGCGCAGGGCGCTGCGAGCCTCGTCCTGCTCCCCCTCGGCGCGCTCGGCGCGCTCGATCTCCTGCGCCGCGGTGCGCTGGAGCTCGGCGAAGGCGGCTCCCTCGCTCGGCGCGGCGGCGCCCAGGACGTTCAGCTGGGCGTCGAGGAAGCCCCGGGCCCGCGCGACGCGCTCGGTGGCCTGACGGGCCGCGTCCAGGCGGGCGTCGAGAGCGGGCAGGTTCTCCCCGAGGCCACCGGCCAGGGCGAGGCGGGCGGCCTCCCGCTCCCGGCGGGCGTCCTCCTCGACACGGCGGGCGGCGGCGAGCTCATCGGCCAGGCGGTCCAGCGCGCGGCGCGCCGTGTCCGCGGTCTGCTCGTGCAGGGTCGTCTTGAGCTGCTCCAGGTAGGGGTCGATGGCCGCGCGCAGCTGCTCGGTGCGCTCCTGATCGCGGCGCGCCTCGGCGATGCGCTCCTCGAGACGGCGCAGCGGGGACAGCAGGGCCTCCTGGTTGCGGGCCTCGACGACGGAGGCGTGGGCCTCGCGCAGCTCGGCGAACTGCTCGACGGCGGCCGCCGCCATGGCGAAGGTGTCCGGCTCGTCGAGCATGAAGTCGCGCAGGAGGGTGTCGAGGCTGGTGAGGTTCTTGGCGGACTGGGTCCTGTGGAGCAGGCGCTGCGCGACCTCGCCGGACAGGCCCAGGCGCCGGCGGAAGCGGGCCGCGAAGGCCTCGTAGCGCTCGAAGCGGGTGGCGCGCCCCTTCAAATCACGGCTGAGGCCGCGCTTGTCGATGCCGTTGGACAGGTACTCCATGAGCTCGGTCAGGGCGATGTCCCCCTCGACGAGCAGCTGGGTCTGGGTGACGGAGTCGGTCGAGACCGTGCCCTGCCTGGCGTGGTAGAGCTTGACGAGAGTGATCGTCTCCTCGGGGCGCAGTCGCGTGAACGTCAGGGCGATGCCGCTGCGGGTGGCGCGCGGGCGCAGGTAGTCGGTGACGACCTCGCCGGTGATCTCATCGGCGCTGCGCCGGTAGGCGCCGCGGACGTAGCTCAGGACGGAGCGGGAGCGATCGGCTGTCGAGGAGTCCTGAGCGGCCGCGTTGAAGCGCAGGTTCTCGGCCGGCACGAGGACGGCGGACAGCGCGTCCAGCAACGAGGACTTCCCCGAGCCCGAGGGGCCGGTGAGCAGGAGCCCGCCGCGCGGGACCGGAAGGTCGTGATGGCCGGAGAAGGTGCCCCAGTTGTAGACCTGGATACGGGCCAGGCGGTGCTGCGAGGCGGTCTGCGGCGCGGTCGCCGAGCTGGTCATGACTCGTCCCTCTTCTTCAGTGCTTCTTCAGTGCGTCGTCATCCACCGGGCCACCGGCCGGCTCCGGTGAGGCCGTCCGCGCCGCGCCGTCGTCGAGGAGCCCGGCCGCGTCGGCCTCACCGCTCCCGCCGAGCAGACGGCGGTACTCGGCCGAGACGGCGGCGACCTCGTCGGCGGAGAAGACCAGGGCGAGGACCGGGGAGACCTCGTAGCGATCGGGCACCTCGGTCTCGCGCAGGAGGGAGGCCCGTCTGAGCTTGTCGACCGAGGAGTTCACGCGGCGCAGGAAGCCGGCATGGTCCGTGGAGGCGTGCGGGCGGTAGACGGCGAGGTGGTCATCGAGCTCGCCGCGGTCGATGAAGACCCGCTCGCCCGGCGTCGTCGTGCGCAGCAGCAGGGTGCGCAGATGGAGCAGGAGGACCGTGTCGACGAGGGTCAGCGGCATGGTGCGCATGACGGAAGGGGAGGCGCCGGTGGGGTCCTGGGCGTTGCGGGTGAAGGCCAGGCCGGCCTCACGATCCACGACGAGCTCGAGGAAGAGGTCGCCCAGCCTGCGGCGTATGGCGGCCTCGTCCGTCAGCAGGGCGTTCCACAGGTCGGGGTGGAGCTCGGCGGTGAGGTAGGGGCCCTGGAGGAGGCGCACGAGGGTGCGCCGGGTGTCCCGGGGCAGCGAGCCCGGATCGCCGTCCCACAGCGCGCCGGGGTTCGCGCCCGCGGTTCGAGCCGGTCCGTCCTGAACCGGTGCGGCATGGGAGCTCATGCATCTCCTGACTTCTCGGTGCGGTCGGTGAACAGGAATCTGGGGACACGGGCCGAGCGCTCGGTCCCGCTGGAGGTCGTCCAGGCGACGGTCTCGTCCCCGGGGACCTCCTGGCCGTGGCGACGGGCCAGGAGAAGCAGGCCCACGACGCTGGCCAGCCCCTGGGTGGCGGGGTGCTCGGCCAGGACCTCACCGACGGTGGCGGCCCCTCGTCGGGCCAGTACATCCCCGACGGCGTCGATGAGCTCGGTCAGATCGATCTCGCTGGCGCGCACAACGCGGCGCACCTCCTCCAGGTCGAGCTCAGCGGCCTTGTGACTGCGGATCTCCTCGGTGACGACCGCGTCGGCGGGGTTGCGCATGCGCCAGGAGCCGATGGAGGCCATGTGGACGCCGGTGAGGGCGAGGTCGAGGTCCAGCTGCGTCTGCGGCGCCGTGTGAGCCGCCAGGCGGGCGGCGAGGCGCTGAGCCTCGGCGAGCTCGGCGCCCAGGCGGCGGTGCCCCTCGAAGGCGCGCGATCTCACGAAGCGGCTGAGGGAGCGGGACAGGTCGGCCACGGTGCTGCGCACCGAGGTCGACTCCTGGGCGAGGGCGGAGCGCCAGCGACGCAGGAAGCGCAGATCGGTGTCCGTCAACCGGGTGGCGAAGTCGCGGCCGAGGACGGTCTCCAGGTCCTCGTCGAGACGAGCCGAGAACTCGGGGCTCGTGAGCAGCTCGTGGAAGCCGAGGAAGGAGCGGCCGACCTCCGAGCCCTCGATGCGGTCCACCCCGCGGAAGACGTCGTCGAGAACCTCGCCGCGCGAGGAGTCCAAGGAGACGACGCGCTCGCGCAGGGAGCGGTTGAGCACCGCGATCTCGTCGCGGACCCGGGCGAAGTCCCCGGGGACCTGCTCGGCCAGGGCGATGATCTCGGCCAGGCGCTCGGCGGCCTCCGGACCATCGAGTGGGATGAAGTCGCCGGCCTCGGCGCGCGCGATCTCCGCGTCGAGGGCGTCGCGCTCGGCGCGCAGAGCGCTCAGGCGCCCCGAGGCGCTGGGGTCGGAGTCGCGGGCGAGGCGGCCGGCCTGCGCGGAGATGGTCGCCAGGCGCGACCGGGTGACGACGGCGCGGGGGTGCTCGATGCGGACCAGGAAGCGGATAGCGGCCTCGGCGGGGGCGGACAGCTCATAGGTCTCCGCCCCGCCGTCGGAGGCCGTGGAGCGCACGAGCACACCGGCCCTCCTCCACTGGTCGCAGTACGCCCGAGCCGTGCGCGACGCCTCCATGCCCGCCTGACGCAGGGCCACCAGATCCTCATCGACCAGCTCGTGGAGCTCGGCGACCGGCAGACGGCGCACCTGCCCTCCCAGATGCTCGGCGAGGATCGCAGCGGCCATCGGGCCCAGATCGGCACGCAGGAGAGCCAGTCCCGGATCCTCCCGCGCTAATCGCGTGAGCCTGAGCGCGTCCGCGACAACGCCGTGGGTTCCCATCGCTCACCTCCCTCGTGCCTGCATCCGACCGGCCCGGGAACGTCATTCGTCCACCGGACCGGTACGAGCGTAGCGACTACCACCGGCATAGGGGAGAGTCTTGCACGACGACCCGTCACCTCGCTCCCGCTCGCGGCACCACGTCGGGGCCACGCCGCCGCACCGGGGCCCCGGCGCCGTCCGGTCGTCCGTGGCCCGGGTCGAGGCGGCGACGCCGCCGCACCGGGGCTTCGGACCCGGCCGCGCCAGTCGCCTCGGCCGCCTCGTCCGTCTGCGACCGATCTCACTATTCTCACGACTCTCATCCCGGTCGCGGCTCGCCCTCGATCGGCCTCCGCCTCCGTCGGCGAGCGGGACGCCCTCAGGCGCGTCGAGGCCCTCATGACGGGTTGTCTCCGCCTTCGTCGGCACGCGGGGCGCCCTCCCCCTTCACCCGCGTCGATCGGGGCTGGTATCAAGGCCGGGGACGCGGCTGGAGACCAACCGCCCGTCCTCATCCGAAAGGTCTTCAGAAAGGTCCCGCGAATGGCCTCCTCGTTCACGAACTCCCTATCCATTCTGGCGAAGGCGCGCTTCCCCATCCTGTACGTGGAGACCTTCGAGGAGCGCCGGGCCCTGGCTGCCCCGCCGTCACCAGCGGGCATCATCGTGGATCGGCCCGAGCGCCGCCCCCTCACCCGACGACCGCAGCCTCACGACCCGCGGCGACTAGCGGCGCCCTGACTCGGCACTCCGCAGGATCCCGGAGACATGCCGGCTCTCCAAGCCCTGAGATGCGGCCGGGGCTCACGTGAGCCGTGCACCGAGAGGTCTCTCGGCTGAAACCGTGTTCGCCGTCGCCCGACTCCGCGCGGTCGTACGTCGCAGCCCGCGGTCGTACGCAGCTCCGCGCGGTCGTACCCTCCTGCGCCAGGTCGTACCTTAGGGAGGGCCTAAGGTACGACCGCACGACGCCGAGTACGACCACGCGACGCCGAGTACGACCGCACGGAGCTCCCGCGTCGTCTCCCCGCAGCACGAGAACCGCGTCCGCCGCATCGTCCTGCGATCCGGTGCGCAGCCGGGGATCCTCTCGTGCCGGCGCTGGAGCCAACGCGCCCGCGTCGGCGTCAAGGAGCAGCGGTCCTCCACTTGGCAGATTGCCTAGTAACTAGGTAATCTGCCAACATGACCGATACCACCGCCCGCCTCCTGCGCGGCCTCCTCGAACCCTGCCTCCTCGCCCTACTTGAGAACGGCGCCGACTACGGTCTATCACTGGCCCACCGCCTGAGCGGAGCCGGCCTGGAAGAGGTTCCCGGCGGCAGCCTCTACCCCGCCCTGACCCGCCTGGAGCGCCGCGGCCTCGTGACCTCCTCCACCCGTCCCTCCGCCTCCGGCCCGGCCCGCAGGTACTACGAGCTCACCGACGCGGGACACGCCGAGCTCTCAGTCCGTCGAGCGGAGTGGCGCGCCTTCCGCACCGCCTTCTCCACCGTCCTGGAGGGCGCGACGGCGCCGGAAGCGCGGACGACAGCCGAGGCGCACTCATGAGTCCCGTCGCCCCCGAGCCCCGCGCCCCGCGCCACTCCGAATACAGCCAGTCCGATACCGGACCGACCAGATCGGGCCTGACCGAGACCGCCTGGTACCGCAGCCTCGCCGCCGAGCTGAGCGCCCGAGGCCTGGACCGCCAGGAGGTCGATCGCACCGTCGCCGGCACCCGTGCCGAGGCCGCCTCCGACGGCACCGCCCCGGCGGACCTGTTCGGCCCCGCCGTCCTGTACGCCCGCGAGCTCGCCTCGGCCCTGAAGGAGGACGGCGCCGCCCGTCGGGCCCCGACACCGGCGTACGGCCCGATCGTCCTGCGCCTGCGCGGCGTGAGCGCCCGCCGCGGCCGCCGCGCCGTCCTCACCGACCTCGATCTCACAGTGCGACGGGGCGAGGTGGTCGCCGTCGTCGGCGCCAACGGGGCGGGCAAGTCCACTCTTCTCCAGGTCTGCGCCGGACTGCTGGGAGCCGGTTCCGGCACCGTTGAGCGCACGGCCCGGTTCGGCTACGCACCCCAGCTCGACGCCCTCGCCCCGCTGCTCACCGTCGATGAGCACCTGCGCCTGTTCGGGATGCTCGAGGGCGCGAGCCGGGAGCGCTCGGTGCCCACGGGCCATCGGATCCTCCAGCGCCTGGGCTGGAGCCCCGATGGAAACCGGGTGGCGGGGGCACTGTCCGGGGGAACGCGGCAGAAGCTCAACCTCGCCCTGGCCCAGCTCGCGTCCCCCGATCTGCTCCTCCTCGACGAGCCCTATCAGGGCCTGGACGCCCTGGCCTACGAGGACCTGTGGACGCTCATCGCGGCCTGGCGGGACTCCGGGGCCGGAGTCCTCCTCGTCACCCACCTGCTGCGGGACATCGACTTCGTCGACCGCGTCGTCGAGCTGCCCGCCCCCGAGTCCTCGATCGAGGAGGGCGCCGCATGAACGCCGTCACCACGACGCCGCCGGTCGGCGGCGCTCCCGCCGCCCCGCGCCACCGCCGGCCCCCGTTGCGCACCGCGGGGCTGGTCGCCCTGGTCACCCTGCGCGAGCTCTTCCGACGGCGCGGAGCGATCGCCCTCGCCCTTCTTCTGCCGCTCACCTTCTACCTGGCGCAGATCGACACGCACTGGGCGGCTCTGCGCCTGCTGTCGATCGGCCTGGGCTGGGCGGCCGCGACCCTCGGCCTGTTCACGACGGTCTCCTCGCACTCGGTGGACCGCCGGCTCGCCGCGAGCGGGGCATCGCCGACGGCGCTCGTCCTGGGCAGACTCGCCGCGGTCACCGTCCTCGGCTGGACGATCGCCGCGCTGTACGCCATCCTCGTCCACCTCACCATCGGTGACGACCTGGCCCGCCCCGGCGCCGTGGCGCCCATGCTGCTCACGACCGTGACGGTGGCGGCTCCCCTCGGGTCGGTGGTCGCCGCCGTCCTCCCAAGGGATCTGGAGGGCGCGCTCCTGCTCCTGGCCGTCATGGCGCTCCAGCTCCTCGTGGACCCGGCCGAGGACTGGACGCGGGCATTGCCCCTGTGGTCGACGCGCGAGCTGTCCAGCTACGTCGTCGAGAATCTGAGAACGGGGACCGGCGATCATCTGCGGCAGGGGCTGACCCATGGGGCCGGTTTCATCCTCGGGCTGACGGCACTGACCTGGCTGCTCGGCGCATGGCGCCTACGGGTGCGCCGCGTGCCCGAACCGCGCTGACGCCCAACGGCGCCCTCCGGGTGCGCGGCCGGGAGCGGTGCGACGCCTCCGTCGCCGCCAGCAGGGGCGGCCGGCGGGAGCCAGTCGCGAGGGGAGGGCGCCGGCGCCCCCTCGCGGCTCAGGCCGGGCAACCGCGCAGCCGCACCGACAGGCAGGTCACGCAGCCCTCGAGCTTCTCGTACTCGG
>ERZ772807.1452-NODE-1452-length-13172-cov-12.127544_pt1 | contig 13172 bp, 13 predicted proteins | sample MGYA00511472_ERZ772807 | MGnify/ENA primary metagenome ERZ772807 (study PRJEB29015, sample SAMEA2737947) | human oral metagenome | biome: human oral; feature: human-associated habitat; material: dental | place: China | collected 2039 ...
CGGCGCGTGCGAACTAGCCGCGCTTTGCGCGTCGTCGGACAAGCGCACGCTTTTTTCCGAAAAAAGAATGCTGCGTTCGGCTGGACGTAGGGGGGAGGGCAGTAGCATCAAACAGTTGTGAAGCGTTAGGCAGCCTGAAAGCCAATCTATCCAGTAAAAAAAACCGTTTGGCAGAATACCAAGCGGTTTTGTGTTTTTCAGGCTGCCTTTTTATGCAGGGGCAAAGCAGGGCAGGGCGGCTGTCTGCGCCTGCGCGCTTATCACTCCAATTCAAATTTAAAAATGGGGAAAAACGTGGTGGCGACCCGTTTGCCGTCGCGCGAGGCAGCCTGAAAACGATATTGGCGCACGGCGGCAACGGCGGCTTCGTCCAACAGCGGCGAACCGCTGGATTCCGCCACTTCCACCAAGCGGATGCGGTTATTCGGCGCAACCTGCACGCGCAGTTTCACGCGCCCTTCTATGCCGTTTTCTTGGGCTAGGGGCGGATAGACGGGCATAACGGTTTTTATCGCCCGCCCTTCGGCATTTTTAGCCGCGCGCGCTTTGGCATCGGCAGCGGGGGCAATCAGCGTGAGGCTGGTGATCAGGCAAAACAGTAAACGGCGCATGGCGGGCAATTCCTAGGGCGTGTTGACAATCAACATGTTGGCGGTTTTCCCGTTCTAATCCAAAAGAAAGGTGAAGCTGGTGTCAAATTCGGTGGGCATGGGCTTGCCACCGCGTTGGGCAGTCTGAAACTTGGCTTCGCGCACGGCGCGGCGGGCGGCGCGGTCTAACGCCAGCGAGCCGCTGGATTCAACCAGCTTCACATGGCGCACGCTGCCATCGGGTGCAACCCGCACGCGCAGTTTCACGATGCCTTGCTCGTTTTTGAGCCTAGCGCGTTCGGGGTAGGGCGGGTTGGGCAGTTCTATGTAGCCGCCGTCCGCATAGGTGTTGGCGCAAGCGCAGGCGGCAGCCTGAAACGGGGCGGTTAGGGCGCAGCAGGCGATAAGACTGAATAGATAATTGCGCATGGTTGGGTGTTTTTCAAAATGGCGGGGTAAGCCAAAGATGGTTGATTGGTGCGCTAAGGCAGCCTGAAAACCCTGTTTCGCCATCAACACGGCGTGGTTATGGCTTTTCAGGCTGCCTCAATATCGCTTAAACGTTATTTCACCCGCATATCGCCTGTTTCAATAAACCGTTGATGCCACGATAGAGCTTCGCTCAACAAATGCGGTGTATGCAAGCCGCCGCCTGATTGCTCGGCGCGGTTGTAGTAGTCGCGCAGCATATCGCGATAGTCGGGGTGGGCGCAGTGTTCAATAATCAGGCGGGCGCGTTGGCGGGGGGATTTGCCGCGTAAATCTGCCATGCCTTGCTCGGTTACGATAAACATCACGTCGTGTTCGGTGTGGTCGTGGTGGGAAACCATGGGTACGATGCAGGAGATTGCGCCGTCTTTGGCAACGGATGGGCTCACGAAGAACGAGTAATACGCGTTGCGGGCAAAATCGCCTGAGCCGCCGATGCCGTTCATCATGCGCGTGCCCATGATGTGCGTGGAGTTCACGTTGCCGTAAATATCGGCTTCTATCATGGCGTTCATGCCGATGACGCCTAGGCGGCGAATCAGCTCGGGGCTGTTGGTGATTTCTTGTGGGCGCAGGACGATTTTGTCGCGTAGGAAATCAATGTTGTCGTTGAAGCGTTGCAGCGCGTCGGGGCTAAACGAGAGCGCGGTGGCGGATGCGGCAACCATTTTTCCCGAGAGCAGCAAATCCAGCATGCCATCTTGCAGCACTTCGGTGAAGCCTGTGATGTTTTCAAATGGGCTGTGTTGCAAGTCTGCCAGCACGGCGTTGGCGACGTTGCCCACGCCCGATTGCAGCGGCAAGAGGTTTTCAGGCAGCCTGCCGTGTTTGACTTCATGTTCAAAAAATTCAATGATTTGCGCGGCGATGCGTTGCGATACGGCATCGGGTTCGGTGAATTTGCTGTTGCGGTCGGGCGCATCGGTAAACACGATGGCGACGATTTTGTCTAAATCGCAATCAATATAATGGCTGCCGATGCGGTCGTTGGTGTTGAGCAGCAGCAGGGGGCGGCGGTGGGGCGGCGTGCCGATATCGGCAAACACGTCGTGCATGGTTTCCAGCTTGGCGTGTTGCTGCGTGTTCACTTCCAAAATGATTTTTTGCGCGGATTTCACCCATTGGTTGTCCGGGCCCACGCTCATGGAGGGGATGAGTTTGCCCTCTTCGGTGATGCCGACGATTTCAATAATCGCCACGTCCATCGCGCCAAAGAAGCCGAAGCGCACTTGCTGCTCAATTTGCGAAAGGTGCACATCGGTGTAGGCGATTTTGCCGGCGTTGATGTCGTTGCGCAGCGTGGGGTCGGATTGGAACGGGCTGCGCAGTTTCAGGCTGCCTGAGGCGGCGAGTACGCCGTCGCACTCGGGTGCGGTGGATGCGCCTGTTATCACGCTGATTTGGAAGGGTTTGCCCTCGGCATGGATGGCTTGGGCGCGCTCGGCAATCGCCGTGGGCAGGGCTTTGGGGTAGCCCGCGCCTGTGAAGCCGCTCATGCCCACGAGCATGCCGTCGTGCACAAATTCGGCGGCTTCGTTGGCGGTCATAATTTTGCTGCGCAGGGCGGCATGGCGGATGCGTTCAAGGGCGATGGTCATGGGTGAGACTCCTATATGATTGGTTTCAAGCATGATGCAGCCTGAAAAGGGGTGATGGGCGTTTCAGACTGCCTAATATATATGACGATAAGGCAGCCTGAAACGGTTTTCGTTTACAATAATGTTCGCTTTCTAACGATATTTCACATTTTAATCAAGCCATGCGAAAAAAAATTCTTTCTTGGGCAAAGCAAGCCGCGCAAATGCTGCTGTTGCTGCTGGCAATAAACCTTGCCGTGGATGCGCTGCGCGCGCCCAAATTGCCGATTCAGGCTGCCCAAACCGCGCTGCCGATTGTGCCACGCTCGCCCGATGCCGCGCCGCTTGCCACCACGCTGCAAGCCGCCAGCCAAAATCAAACCCTGCTGCTGTATATCTGGGGCGCATGGTGCGGCATTTGCCAACACACATCGCCCGTTGTCCAACGCCTGCACGATGGCGGCACGCCCGTGTTGAGCGTGGCATTGCGCTCGGGTAGCGACGACGATATTCGCGCCTATTTGCAACAGCAGGGCTACACCTTCCCCGCTGTAAACGATGGTGATGGCGCGCTGGCGCAACAATGGGGCGTGAAAGTTACGCCTACCATCGTGTTGATTAAAAACGGCAAAGTGCTGCACAGCACCACGGGGCTGGCAAGCTATTGGACGCTGAAAACGCGGATTGCGCTGGTAAATGCGCTGCATTGATAGGCGGTAGAGATGTTTTCAGGCTGCCTGAACCCGATAGGCAGCCTGAAAAAACAAAACCGCTTGGTGTTATGCCAAACGGTTTTTTACTGGATAGATTAGTTTTCAGGCTGCCTCAACCCGCCGCCCACAAAAAAGCCGCCTTTCCCACCAAAGGCAGCCTTGCCCCTTTGTCCAAATCTTTGATTTGGGTATAAAGGGGTAGTCCGCCGCGCAATGCGCAAGGTAGAAAATACCCATCCCCCCAATCAAATCGCCCGCGCCATTTTCGGCTTGCCCACCGTTTGCAACGCCCAACGAATATCCGCAAAACACACGCTGTCATCATGCGATAACACTTTGTTTTTAGCATGGCTGATATACGCCAAATTATATTGCAGCAGCAAATCCACCGCCCGCTCCTTGCCCTGCGCGATGCTACATTGCGTGAGACTTTTGATGTTCGCCGAGATTTCATCCGCAGGCGCATCCGATGAACGCAAAGCCTGCATCACAGAAGCCAAGTTCACACGGGTAACAGTGGTTTGAAAATAATAATTGCCAATGGGTTGCATGATAATTTAGTCCAATAAGAATAGTTGTTCTAATTTGTTTTATTAATACGATATGGATTAAAAAGCAAACAGCGTGCCAGTTTTAAAAAACGCTATTTTATTGCGAGAGCATGGCACGCCCAACCCAACACCATCAGCCTCGTTTTCGCGTTTAAATTTGTTAAAATTCGCCCTGTTGTTTTGTTTACCGCGTTTTTTGGCATAGGCAGCCTGAAATGACCAACCTATTATATATACATCTACTTCCTCCTCGCCGCCATGGCGCTTGAATTTCTATTCGCCCTATGGGCAAACCACCGCGCCCAAAGCGTGCTGGACGCATTTATCGTCCACCCCCAGCTTTACGAAGCGGCAGGGCGACCGTCCGATACCTATTTCGTGCGCGACATTTACAAACTGCGCTACCGTTTTGCGCGATTTCTGCAAGCCCACCCCGCCAAGCCCGCATCGCTTGCCTGCTCCGCTGCCGATTACCAATTTGTGCGCAAACTCGCCATTACCATGCTGCGCTTGGAGATTGGGCGCGGCGTGTTAATTGTGGGGCTGGTTGTGTGGGATTTCTGCTCAATATGGCATTAGGCAGCCTGAAACCGCCCCACCCCATTTTCAGGCTGCCTCTACGCCCTTATTCCGCTAACCGAAAGTATCCGAAATGAAAAAATCCCTATTGATGACCATTATGCTGATTGTGCTTACCGCGCACGCCCAAGCCGAAGTGTTTATCAACTGCTTCGGCACAAAAGACGACGAGCGCGAGCAGAACATCGCCGCCCAAGTGCGGCAGGAATTTATCCGCAGCCAAACGCTGCTAACTGACCGCCTTGAAGCGCGGGCAAAAATGGAAGAAGCCCAAGAGCTATGGCAGCAGTTTGTCACCCAAGATTGCGGCTACCACTATACCAACGCGCTTCAAAACTGCCGCCGCCACAGTTGCACCATGCAACACTACAAACAGCGGCTGCAAGACCTAAAACGGCGCAACGATAATTTGGAACAGCAAAGACAGGAATTTGAAGCACATCATTCAGCAGAAGCACACTAATTAGGCAGCCTGAAAACCTAAAAACCCGCTTTCAGACTGCCTTTCACCGTTTATCATCGCGCCTTTTACCAAAACGCAAGCTACTAGTTGATATGATTAACCTTTCCACCTACGCAGATTACTACGCCGACCAATCATTGCCTATTTAATAATTTAGGATATGTACATGAATATTAATTTTAATAATCCTTTTAGGTTTAATTTAGAAGTTATAGAAGTTGATGATTATACTAAATCCTTTAAAATTTTCCTTAAAATAGAAATAGAGCAATTCCAACAATTAATTCTGTATGAGAATAATCTATGGATTCAGTATGAAACATGGGAAAAATTTTTGAAATCATTAAATCAAGTAGTGGTTGTTGATTGTTTACTATTTGATCTGAGTGAAATTTTTATTTTTTATATTAAGCGTATTAACAATATACCAATTTTAGAATGGAAATTTCAAAATAAAACAGTAGAAGGAAATACTCTTCATGGTAATTTCACTTTTTACATAGACGATGACACATTAGGGAATATTCATAAAGTATTTTTAGATTTCCCTATTTGGTGGAGATGACGAGCGCACTCCGCAGACAAAATAGGGCTTGGATAAACCGCATTTAGGCAGCCTGAAACCCCAAAAACCTGCTTTCAGGCTGCCTTCCTCCGTTTATAATCGCCCCTTTTTTCAGGCAGCCTGAAACTGCCAACCCAATCATTATCATTTACCAAGAGATTCCCATGAACATTACCCAACTCCTCGCCACCGAACTCTCCGCCACCCCCGCCCAAATCACCGCCGCCGTTGCCCTGTTGGACGAAGGCGCCACCGTCCCCTTTATCGCCCGCTACCGCAAAGAAGCCACGGGCGGGCTGGACGACACGCAGCTGCGCACGCTGCAAGAGCGGCTCACCTACCTGCGCGAATTGCAGGAGCGCAAAGCCACCGTGCTCAAATCCATAGACGAGCAAGGCAAGCTCACGCCTGAACTGCAAGCCGCGATTGAAGCGGCGGACAACAAAACCGCGCTGGAAGACCTGTACCTGCCCTACAAACCCAAACGCCGCACCAAAGCGCAAATCGCCCGCGAACACGGTTTGCAAGACTTGGCAGACGCAATTTTTAGGCAGCCTGAAAACGACCCCGAAGCCCTTGCCGCGCCGTTTGTCAACGAGCAAGTGCCCGACACCAAAGCCGCGCTGGACGGCGCACGCGCCATTTTGATGGAGCAATTTGCCGAAGATGCCGAACTGATTGGGCAGCTGCGCGACAAGCTGTGGCGCGAAGCCGAAGTGCACGCGCAAGTGGTTGCGGGCAAAGAAGCGGACGGCGAAAAATTCAAAGACTATTTTGACTACCGCGAACGCATCGCCCAAATGCCCAGCCACCGTGCCCTTGCCGTTTTGCGCGGGCGCAACGAAGGCGTGTTGCACGCCGCGCTCAAATACCAGCCCGATGAAACGCCGATTACCGAGCAGTCCGAATACGAGCAAATTATCGCCGAGTATTTCCAAATCCGTTCGGAAAACAAATTCTTGCGCGACACCGTGCGCCTTGCGTGGCGCGCCAAAATCTTCCTGTCGCTGGAACTGGAAGCCTTTGCGCGGCTGAAAGAAGAAGCCGATGCCGATGCGATTACCGTGTTTGCCAAAAATCTCAAAGACTTACTGCTCGCCGCGCCAGCGGGCAGGCTGCCCACGCTGGGTTTAGACCCCGGCTACCGCAACGGCGTGAAATGTGCGGTGGTGGACGACACGGGCAAGCTGGCGGACACCGCGATTGTTTACCTGCACCAGCCCGATGCCATGCTGGCGCGGCTGGCGCAGATGATTGAACGCAACGGCGTGAAACTGATTGCCATCGGCAACGGCACCGCCAGCCGCGAAACCGACAAAATCGCCGCCGAACTCATCGCAAGGCAGCCTGAAACGGCAAATGCCGTGCGCAAAATCACCGTTTCTGAAGCAGGCGCGTCCGTGTATTCCGCCTCCGAACTCGCCGCCCGCGAGTTCCCCGATTTGGACGTTTCCCTGCGTGGCGCGGTTTCCATCGCCCGCCGCCTGCAAGACCCGCTCGCCGAACTGGTGAAAATTGACCCCAAATCCATCGGCGTGGGGCAGTACCAGCACGATGTCAATCAATCCAAGCTCGCCAAATCGCTGGACGCGGTGGTGGAAGACTGCGTGAACGCCGTCGGCGTGGACGTAAACACCGCCTCCGCCCCGCTGCTCGCCCGCATTTCGGGGCTGAACAGCACGCTGGCGCACAACATCGTCGCCTACCGCGATGAAAACGGTGCGTTTGCCAACCGCAAGCAACTGTTGAAAGTGCCGCGCCTCGGCGAAAAAACCTTTGAGCAGGCGGCAGGCTTTTTGCGGATTAACGGTGGCAGCGAACCGCTTGATGCTTCCGCCGTCCACCCCGAAGCCTATCCCGTGGTCGCCAAAATGCTGGCAAAACAAGGCATCACCGCCGCCGAACTGATTGGTAACCGCAACCAAATCGCCCAAATTCAGGCTGCCGACTTTATTGACGAACGGTTCGGCTTGCCCACCGTGCTAGACATTTTGGCGGAATTGGAAAAACCCGGCCGCGACCCGCGTGGCGAATTTCAAACCGCCGCCTTCGCCGAAGGCGTGCACGACATGAACGACCTGCAAGTCGGCATGGTTTTGGAAGGCGTGGTCAGCAACGTTGCCAACTTCGGCGCATTCGTGGACATCGGCGTGCACCAAGACGGCTTGGTGCACATCTCCGCGCTGGCGGATCGTTTCGTGCAAGACCCGCGCGACGTGGTCAAAGCGGGCGACGTGGTGAAAGTGAAAGTGCTGGAAGTGGACGTGCCGCGCAAACGCATCGCACTGACCATGCGGCTGGACGACAACGTCGCCGCAGAAAAACGCAGCAGGCAGCCTGAAAAGGAAAACAGCCGCAATCCGCGCAGCCCAAGCAACGGCAACCGAGGCAGCCTGAAAAACGGCAAAGCGCAGCGGGAAAAACAGCCCGCAAATAGCGCAATGGCCGATGCGTTGGCGAAGTTGAAAAGGTAGACAGAGGCAGCCTGAAAACGCTTCAAGCACATTTCAGGCTGCCTTGCCGCGTGGATGCAACCTGAAACCGAAAGACATTCCTGAGGAAAAACACAAAGGCAGCCTGAAAACAGGCAAAGCGGTTTTCAGCGAAGCCAAACAGCTTTTTTGATTAAAAAATAATCATGTCAAAAAAATACCGATTTTTTAACACGTCGGGGAAACGTGTTAAAAAAAGCCGTTTTTTTTAACATGAACCACAACACAAGGATAATGGGTAATGAGCTATTCCATAGAGCAGTTTCCAAAAGCGGATTTACTGGAAAGCCCTGCGGTTTTCAAAAAACTCATATCGGCAAATCGCTATTTGGCAGAGCTTAAAGGCGTGTGCAGCAGCATTCCCAATCAAGGCATTCTGATTAACACCTTGTCTTTGCAGGAAGCGAAAGACAGTTCCGAAATTGAAAACATCGTTACCACGCATGACGAACTGTTCCGCGAAATGGCGTTCCCAGAATTCGCAGGCAATGCGGCAGCCAAAGAAGTGCAGAACTATGTTGCCGCCCTGCATTGCGGCTTTCGTTTAATCAGCAAAGACAGACTGCTGACCAACAACCATATCCTGCAAATACAGGAGGAATTGGAACGCAACCGCTCCGGCTGGCGCAAACAGGCTGGGACAGAACTGAAAAACGGCAAAACAGGGCAGACCGTCTATATCCCACCGCAGCATCCCGACGATATCATCCGTTTGATGGGGCGGCTGGAACGCTACATCAACGAGCCGGACGATGAAACCGACCCGCTTATTCGCATGGCGGTTATCCACCACCGTTTTGAAAGCATCCACCCGTTTTACGACGGCAACGGCAGAACAGGGCGCATCATCAACGTACTGTATCTGGTTTTATCGGGTTTGCTGGATATTCCCGTGCTGTATCTGAGCCGCTATCTCGTGCAGAACAAAAGCGAATACTACCGCCTGCTGCAAGAAGTGCGCGACACAGGGCTGTGGCAAGACTGGGTGCTGTATATGCTGACTGCCGTAGAGCAAACCGCGCAACAGAGCATCCGAACCGTGGGCATGATAAAAACAGCCATGCAGAGCTACAAACAAACCATCCGCACAGAATTTGATTTTTACAGCCAAGACCTGATTAACCACCTCTTCCGCCACCCCTATACCAAAATCGAGTTTTTGATGGACGCGCTGGGTGTTTCCCGTCCGACCGCATCCAAATACCTGAATCATTTGGTTGAAAAAAATCTGCTCCATAAAGAAAAACTCGGCAAAAGCAATTACTACACCAACGTTGCGCTATACGAGATTTTAAGCGGCAAGACAGCCTGAAAACCCTTTTCAGGCTGCCTCATCCCATTCCACCGAAAGACAATTCCATGAACGCTACCGACTTTATCCCAGCCCACCTAATCTCCGACACGCCGCCCGATGGTTCTCCACTGCCTAAAAAAGGTCATACTGCTCCCTTGTTGCTCAGCAAGGAGTTGTTTAATGAACTCGGCATTGCCGATGCCCAAACCTGCGGCATCATTATCGGCTACGGCGAAGCCATGAAACCCACTATCAGCGGCAAATGCGAGCTGCTGGTTGATTTTTCTGATAAAAAATTAGCCGAGGGCAATATTTATGCACTGGAAATCGGCAGCCGAGCCCTTATTCGCCGCGTGAAGCTGCTGCTGCGCCAAATCATCCTCACTTGCGACAATCCCGACTATCCCGATATGGTGGTTGAAGGCGAAGACCTAGCCCGTTTAAAAGTGATTGGGCGCGTGCGCTATATTGGACAGCGGGTATAAGCAGCAACAATAAAGGCAGCCTGAAAACTGTTTTCAGACTGCCTTATTACTGTCGGCTTACTCTTCCCCACTATCCACGCTCACGTTGTAATCAATCGGCGTGGGCTGCGGGCGGTTTTCAGGCTGCTTTTTGTGGCTGGATAGGCGTTTGAGATAGGCTTCGTCGATGTCGCCTGTGATGTATTCGCCGTTGAAGCAGGAGGAATCCAAGCCTTCGATTTTGGGATTGAGCCTGCGGATGATGGCTTCCAGCCCGGCCAAATCTTGGAACACGCAGGCATCGGCGTTGATTTCGCGGGCGATTTCGGCGGCGGTGCGGTTGTGGGCGATGAGTTCTTCGCGCGTGGGCATATCAATGCCGTACACATTGGGGTAGCGCACTTCGGGGGCGGCGGAGGCGATATAGATTTTGTTGGCGCCGCTTTCGCGCACCATGTCCACAATTTCGCGGCTGGTGGTGCCGCGCACGATGCTGTCATCCACCAATAATACGTTGCGTCCTTTGAACTCGCTGGGGATGGTGTTGAGCTTTTGTCGCACGGATTTTTTGCGTGTGGCTTGCCCGGGCATGATGAAGGTGCGCCCGATGTAGCGGTTTTTGATTAGGCCTTCGCGGTAGGGTTTGCCCAGCGCGCGGGCAAGTTCCAATGCGCTGGGGCGGCTGGTGTCGGGGATGGGCATCACGACATCTATGGCGTTGACGTTGATTTCGCGTTTGATTTTTTCGGCGAGCAGCACGCCCATGTCCACGCGGGCTTGGTACACGGACACGCCGTCCATGATGGTGTCGGGGCGGGCGAAGTAAACGTATTCAAACAGGCAGGGGTTGAGGCGGGGGTGTTCGGCGCATTGGCGGGTGTGGATGTTGCCGTCAAAATCAATGAACACGGCTTCGCCTGCTTGGATGTCGCGTTCTAGCTGGTAGGAAAGTCCGCCGAATACGACGTTTTCGGAGGCAACCGCCCATGAGGTTTTGCCGTTTTTTTCTTGTTTGCCCAGCACTAGCGGGCGGATGCCGTTGGGGTCGCGGAAGGCGAGCAAACCGTAGCCCGCTATCATGGCAACGATGGCATACGCGCCGCGCACGCGTTTGTGCACTCGGGCGACGGCATCAAAGATGTTGTTTACAGTGAGATGCAGCGGGTCGGCGTTTTGGCTGACGGCTTGGCGCAGCTCGTGGGCAAACACGTTGAGCAGGACTTCGCTGTCAGATTGGGTGTTTACATGGCGCAGGTATTGGGTATAGACCTCTTGGTGCAGTTCGGCGGTGTTGGTGAGGTTGCCGTTATGCGCCAAGACGATGCCAAAGGGGGAGCTCACATAAAAGGGCTGGGCTTCGGCGGGGCTGCCTGCGTTGCCTGCGGTGGGGTAGCGAACGTGGGCGATGCCCGCGTTGCCGTGCAAATCGCGCATATGGCGGGTGCGGAACACTTCGCGCACCATGCCTTTGCCTTTGTGCATGTGAAAATAGCTGTTTTGGGTGGTTACGATGCCTGCCGCGTCTTGCCCGCGATGTTGTAGCATTTGCAAGCCGTCATACAAAAGTTGGTTTACGGGTTCGTGGGATACGAGTCCTAATACGCCGCACATGGGGGTCTCCGATAGGGTTGAGATGGGGATGGGGTTAGGCAGCCTGAAAATGGGTTTAGTGTTTGATTATGCTGGATTGAGTTTTCAGGCTGCATTATGTTGTGTTGGGCAATTTAGCTTTACTGAAATTGCATTTTCAGGCTGCCTTTGCGTTCGGCAATCGTTTAATTTTACGGAACGGCGTTTCAGGCTGCCTTTGGGCTGGATGGTAAACGGCTGCGCTGTTCATTACGCTGTTGCTTGCTGCACCAATAGGCAGCCTGAAAATGGGTTTTGTTTTTAGGCGGACAGCTTTGCCTATTCAGTAATTTAATGGCGCGGCGACGGCTCGTCGCCAAATGGCACGCTAAAACCCAATAGCGTGTGTGTGAAACAACGCGACCTTTTCCAACATATCAGCCATATCGGCGAGCCGCCGACGCTCCATTGCTTGCTGTGATGCTTTCGCCCCGTTTCAGGCTGCCTTTGGGCTAAACAACCGCCCAAAATAAAGGACTACCCGCATCCCATCCATCTTGCCGATGCGTGGATTGCCAGTAGCCCTAGGGCGATTGCTTGGTTTTGGTTTTGCTGGATGCGCGTTTTTTCGCGCTGTTTTTTTGCTTTTTCAGGCTGCCTACGTTGTCGCTTGCGCTGCTTTTATCCTTTTTCAGGCTGCCTTGGGTGTTTTCGGGTTCGTTTGAGTTAGCGCGGGTGGCTTTTGCGCCGTGTGTGCCATTGTTTGCACCATTATTCGCGCCATTGCCTGCTGCGCCGTTGCTTGCACCATTGTTTGCGCCGCGTGTTGCGCCGTCTGCTGCATGGTTGCCTGTTTTGGGCAACGCGCCCAAGGGCAGGGCTGCATCGCTGTGGTCAAAGTTTACCTGTTTGGCTAAAAATTCAGGCAGATAGGGCGTGCCCATCAGCGCGATGCTTTCAAAAAACGGTGCGCTGGCAGAATCGCGCCATTCGCTGCTTTTGGGCAAATCGCTAAACGCGCACAGCAACACCGCAATGCTCACCACCAACACGCCTTTCAGGCTGCCTAATACCGCGCCGCCCAAGCGGTTGAGTGTGGATAAATGCGCTTTTTTAATCACCAAATCAAACACTTGATGCGTGAACGCCAACGCCAATCGCGCGGCAAAATAAGTCGCCACAAACGCGCACACCACCGCCAATTCGCGCGGCTGCATGGACGAAAACACCACATTGGACACATCCACCGCCGCAAAACGCGCAATCGCCAACGCCACCAGCCAGCCCACAAACGAAAACACTTCCCCCATCAGCCCGCGCATGGCGGAAAGCCCGATGCAGAAAAGGATAGTGCCGAAAGCGAGTAGGTCAAAAGTGGTCATGGCGATGCCTTGCGCTTATTTTTGGCTATTTTTGTTCTAGCACGATGCCGCCCAAGCCGCGCGCTTTTAGCTTGCTGGCGGCGAGTTCGGCTTCCGATTTGTTGGGGAACGAGCCTGTGCGCACGCGATAAACCTTGCCTTTATCGGTGTTGATTTCTTCGATGGATGAAGAATAGTTCAGCCCTTTCATTTTTTGCTGTGCGGCTTTGGCGGCGTTGATGTCGCGGTATGCGCCCACTTGCACGCTGGCGCGTTTTTCTTTGCTGGCTACGGCTTTTTCCCCACGAGGACTTCCTTCGGTCGCAGGTTGCCGTGTCGCGGCTTTGTTGGCAGCTTTATCGTCCGCTTTTTTCGGCGCGGCAGCTTTGGCTTGTGCGGCACGTTCGGCAGCTTTTTGCTGTGCCAACAGTTTGGCGCGTTCGGCGCGGCGGGCTTCATCGGCGG
>ERZ772807.1454-NODE-1454-length-13146-cov-15.010847_pt1 | contig 13146 bp, 23 predicted proteins | sample MGYA00511472_ERZ772807 | MGnify/ENA primary metagenome ERZ772807 (study PRJEB29015, sample SAMEA2737947) | human oral metagenome | biome: human oral; feature: human-associated habitat; material: dental | place: China | collected 2039 ...
AAGGCGACGACGTTATCGGCAACGAAACCAAAGTCAAAGTCATCAAAAACAAAGTTGCCCCGCCGTTCCGCCAGGCCGAATTCGATATCCTCTACGGCGAAGGCGTGAGCTGGGAAGGCGAATTGATAGACCTCGGCGTGAAATACGATATTGTTGAAAAATCAGGCGCATGGTACAGCTACAACGGTGCGAAAATCGGTCAAGGCAAAGATAATGTACGCGTTTGGCTGAAAGAAAATCCCGATGTTGCAAACGAAATCGACAGCAAAATCCGGGCTGCCGCCGGTACCAATATCGAAATTACCGAAGGCGTGCGTGATGAAACCGACGGGGAAGAACCGGAAGAATAAACTTTGGGTTCGGCTTGAATAGAAGCAGTATCGACTGTCTGTCTGATTCAAAACACCTTCTCCCCAATATGGACACGGTTGTTTTAAATTCAGACAGGCCGTCTGAAAAGCATGAATCAGAGTCCGGAAACGGTTGTTCAAACAAACAGGCAATTGCCTCTGCAATTGCCTGTTTTAACATAACTTGATAGAATTGCGCCAAATATTATATTGTCAATTACTCACTTTATCTAAAATCATGTCTAAATTTTCTAATTCATTAACCAAGTCGCGCAATCCTTTCGATCAGCCAAAAAACAAAAAAAATGCCGCGCCGGGCAGTACGGCGGGTGCGTTGGGATTGTTGTTGTCCATTCTTGCCTTTGCCGTTTTGCCGCTGTTGAAAACGCTTGAGTTAGGCAGCGTTGTGACCGACTTGGGCGTGCCGCTGTATGTATTGCCGATCGCTTTGGCAGTCTTAGCGGTGGTGTGCGGATTCAAAGGACGGGGCGGAGTGGCCTCAATCGGATTGTTGCTGGGCATTGCGTGCCTGTTGTTGGCGAGTGTCTGTGTCGGCATCGATCGCTTTGCACCGCAGTTTAATACGGCATTGAAGCCTGTTTACGAATTGTCCGGTTTGGAAATGCCGACGGCCGTTTCCCCGGTAACAGGAACCCCCGTTCCCAATATCGAACAGAAAAGCAGCCCTAATCCTGATTCTGCTGCCGATGCCTTGATTTTTACGCAAAACCTAATTGCTTCCAAGCTATCGGAAGGTTTGGAGTTGAATCAGATTACAGAGGCATTGATGTTGAACGAAACGCAGCATAAGTATTGGCAAAATATCAGCATCCTGCAGGGCACGATTACCGCCATTCCGGTTGGCAGCGATCAGGCTTTGGCTATGCTGCCGTTGCAGGAAGGCAATAAAATTACATGGGCATGCAGCGGCAATATTCCCGAGAGTGTGAAAGAGTTATGTGAATAACTTGCTCGCAAACTCGATTTAAATCAGGCCGATTCAATAAAAAGCCTGGGGCTCATAAACTAAACAATGCTGGACAATCTACTTTGATTGTTCAGCATTTTGCATGAAGAAAATAATTTGCTTTGGATGTGTGCAAACGGCTGGATCTTCTGAATTTTAAAGTTAATGTATAGACTCACTGACTACCATATTGTCGGTTTATCTTGCCTACATTCTTTATATTGTCTAAGGTTCGAACTTTGTGTCAGTTGATTAAAATGCAGATAAACAAAAAGCAGACTGTATAAAACAGTCTGCTTTTTAAATTTGTGGCGGAAAGGAAGGGATTCGTTTATTTTATAACATGTTTATTTATATATGTATTCAAACATATTAAAATAAATTTACCACAAAAAAGCCCATGTCCAAAAATCACAAACCCAAAGCCTTAACGACTTCGGCGGTATCCCATACGGGGAAAGAAAGCGGGGAGGGGATACGTTTTGGAATCCTTCCGTCTTTTTCCATTCTGTAAACGGTTGCGCGGGAAGCAGGCTTGTTCCGTCCTGCGGAATAGGCAATCAGTTTTCTCATGGTGGTCATGTCGGAGCGTGCACCCAATTCGGATAAGTTCATTTTTTCCTCCTGATTTTCAGATGTGTTGTCATTGTGGATGTTGTCGGTCTGCATTGCATGTTTCCTTTACGCTGCCTGTTTTTTCCGCTGCCTGTGCGCGGGTTATTGGATATCAATCAAAACTGGTTCTTTGCCTGTTATCTGCCGCATTTCGCGTTTAAGGTTGGCTAGGCAGATAAGGCCTGCATTCTGGGCGATGCTGCCGCCGTCTTCACCATCTTTCGGCATAGATTCGTCCGATGTCAGTTTGATAAACAGGCCATCCGGTTGGTCACTGATGAGGATGCTTACTGTTGCCATTATTTACCTCTCGTTTCAGGTGGTTCAGGGAGCGGTTGCCAGTAATCGGGGATGCAAATTACCTCTACAAATTCCCATTCTTCTTCATCATATTCCCAATATGAGAATTTTTTTCCGTCAAATTGGCAGACTCTCGCTACGCCGCCGGCATGGCAGGTCAAATAGTGACGTTTTTCTTCCGGCAGCCTCTCCTCCACGCTTATCCATTCGGATTGTGCAGAGTGGCTTTTCGCGGCGCACCATACTGCAAACATATCTTCTGCGATGGGATTGCAATAGCATCCGTTTTCATACTTATCAAGCGGGAACCGTGTATCGCCTATGCTATCGTAGTACCACGCCTCAAACGCCTTGCGCTCTTGTTCAATTCTTTCAGGTGTCATTGCATCTTTCCTTTTGCCATTTGTTAAATTGGTTTGAATTTTTCTTTAAATTCACTAAGCGGACGTACAAATACTTCATCTGTTCCAAATTTTTTATAAATAGCCATATCTGTTAAATCGGATTCCAGCTTCGCCAAGCCTAACAGTGTGTAATCCCCGCCTTTGTAATGACGGTAGATTTGGAATCTTTGCAATAACATTTCTATTGTGCCTGTATCCATTTTTTATCCTTTTCCTGTTTGATTTTTCTGATTGCCCGGTACGGCTTCCATATCCCTTCTTCCATTCTGAGGATGCCGACGATGTGCATGTCTGCGTTTCCTTCGGCCAGCTGGCAAAATTCAAGGGCGGTGGTGTAGTCGGAGTATGCCGGGCTGATTTGGTAGCGGGTATTGCCCAGGCGTTTCCAGTGCCGCCTGTCCTCGTACCAAATCCCTTTTTGTTTGTCGTGTACCAACCCGCGCCGTGCCTCTTCTTCGGCGCGGGTTTTTCCGAAAACGGCGAACATTATTTAACCGCTTCTTTCAGGGGTTTGCCTGGGCGGAATCTCGGTTTTTTGGTGGCGGGAATGGTCAGTGTCTCGCCTGTCTGCGGGTTGCGGCCTTGACGTTCGGCACGTTCCGAAACGTGGAAAACGCCGAAACCGACAATGGATACCTCGCCGCCATCGGCTAATTGCTGCTTGATGGTGTCAAACACGGCGTTAATCACTTTTTCCGTTTTGTGATCGCTCAAGCCTGCTTGTGCGGCAACAGATTTGATTAATTCGGTTTTGTTCATTTTTTGCTCCTAGGTTGGTTTTGGATGCGGCAAACCGTGCCGCGCGGGTTATTGGATATCAATCATTTTGATTTTCGAAAATGCGTGGCTTCGGGATATTTTTCAAAACCAATTTCGGGCAAAAAAGCTTCATCATCCTCAACTTCTACTGCCTCCACGTTCTCGATGATCGTTCCATCAGGCAGCAATACATCACAAATCCACCCGATATACGGGCATTCCTCGTTTAGATTTTTCCAATCATTCATTTCATTTACCTTTCTACATTTCGGTATAAATTCTTTTTTCAGACGGCCGCTGACGGCCGTTATTTCAGCCTGTGCACCACGCCGCCGGTTGCAGCGCGGTGTTCTTCGGGTGTGAGGCCGTTCATGGATTGCAGGTTCCCCGCGCCGATGATGGCGGCGGCTTGGATTTCGACGGCGACGGTGGCGATGATGTTGCCGCCGATTTTGCTGACGGCCTGTGCGGTGGCGGCGTCGATTTGCCCCGACTTCAGGCGGCGCAGGGTGTCGAACAGTTCTTCACGCAGTTGTTCGGTTGCGCTTTTCATTTCTTTCATTTTTTCCTCTTTTTGTTGATTTCAGTTTTCAGCTCTTCATTGGCGCGGCCTGCTTCTATGATGTCGGTAGGCAGTGGCGTGGTGTTGGCGGCAAGCAGGCGGATGGTTTCGGCCAGATTTTCTATTGGCATCAGAAATTCCGACCAAGCAGTTTTCTGCCCCTTGAGGGCGCGGGCATTTAATTCCACTTGCCTGTTTCCGAACAGAAAAATGCTTGGGATAACGAGGCAGTGGGTGTATGCCGCTCTGTCAAACTGGTCGGCTTCGGGGTCGGGTTTCACAAATAGGACGAATACGTCGCAGTCGAATTTGTTTTGACAGCGGAAACGATAGACGAAGCTTGAACCTCCTTTCTGCGACGAGAATCCAGACGAGGTTTTGACGTCGATACGCAGTTTACCGAGCAGAAAGTCGTAATTTGGGTTGTGCATGCTGATATCCAGGTTTACGTCTACTGCTTCAGGGATGAGTTTGGCGAACAATTCTTCGCCTATTGTGCCGATGCACGAGCCGTTGCTGTTCTGCACGATTGCGTCGTGTAAACGTAAGACTTTATGTTTTTGGGCGATGATGTAGCCTTGATATAGGTCCAGTCCCGCACTGCAGGCGGCGGCCTTGAGGGGGTTGTTTTGGTAGGCCTGAAGAAAGGCTTCTACCTGTTTTTTAGGGAAGTTGGCGGTACTTAACATAGGTTGGTCTCCGTGGTGTCGGTGTAAAACGGGTCGGGCGTGAATGGCGGCGGCGGGATGGTAAACAGGTATTGCTCAGCTAGCAGGATATCCGCTTCAGCACTGCCGCACGGCGTCCCCCATTTGAGTTTGACGCGGCGGGCGTAGGTTAGGGCTTGGCTGAATCGGATTAGACCTGCAGTATCGCGCCGCTGCCGTGCCAAGCCGCACGCGCTTTCAAATAGCCAGACGTTAAACTTGCGCTGATAGCGGAATGCGCTTGAGGCGGTCGGTTTGGCGGGGTATTTGGGTAGTGGTTCGGTTGTTTCGCCCCTGTTGGTTAGGATGCGGGTTTTGCCGTCAAGCTGCCCGTAGGTCAGGCTGTAGTAGGCGGCGGTAGGTAGTATAACGGTGGTTTTCAAATAGCCTCCGCGTTGAGTTGTTGCGTCATGGGTTGCACTGGCTTCATTTTGGCATCCTGCTCAAATTTTCATCAGGCGGTATTTCCGCCGCCTGTCGGATTGGTAGTTATTCAGCCGCCGGCGCATTGTCGTTCCGTATAAACTTCGCAAGGTCGGGTTTAAAGTAATTTTCGCCTTTCACGATTTTCCCGTTCTCGTTGAAAATCGGATTGCCGTTTTCGTCGAACTTACTCCAGTTTGACAAATTGACTTCTTGCAATGCCCCAGCCATATCAAAGCCCATCATGTAACCTACGCCTATTGCTGTTACGATTTGGTCGCAAAGGGAATCCAGCAGGTCGATTTCCCAGTTTTCTGGCAAATCTACAGAATCGCCGTCAATATCCTTATCAACGGCATCACATACATAAAATTCTTGCGAAAGCTGTTCTGCTTGTGCCGAGTTGCAAGACAACGCCTGCATCATTTCAGAAACCTCTTCAAAATGCGCTCCAATTTGGGTAGCTTTATCTTTTTCTGTCGGATTTGGTTTTGCCGCTTTGAACCAATTAATAATTTTTTCAATGTTCATTTTTTAAGCTCCTATTTGTACGGTGTATTCTTTGCGGTCATGCGGCTTGTTTTGGTTTACCGCCTGCGCTTGGAAGTAGGCGCATATACCGTCCGCGCTTGGATAGGTTAAGACGTTGATTGCCTCGACCTTGTAAACTGCGCCGTCCTGTGTTTTAAATTCCTGCCCGATGCAGTATGGGCAGCCGTGTCTTTCGGGGTGTGCTTTCAGGTCGTCTAACAGGTCGTCACGCTTCCTGTTGAGATACTGTATCGCCGCTGAAAGCTCGCGCAACTCGTGCGAAATTGTCATTGCCATTTTCCTTATTCTTCAGGCGGTTTTGGTAGATACATCCAATGGCTGATAGGGTACTCTTCACTAATAAACTCCCCACGATAATCAATAAAATTATCATCTGACATTCTATCTTCACAAAGACACCATGAAGCATCTCCGCATCCATCACCACAAAAGGCAAATAAACCACTTGCAAATCTTCCGTCTGTAAAAAACCACCCCGCCCAAACAGGCATTTCCAACGGCGGTAATTCTTCAGATACTTTCTTCCATTCGTTCATTTCATCTGTCCTTTCTGATATTCGTTTATCTGTACCGCCCCTTTCGGGATTCCTGATAGCTCGATAGCCGTAACGACTGCGGCGATCAGGATTGCGACAATTATGTCTTTCATGCCGCTGCTTCCTGTCGCATAAGTCCAATCAGGTTTGCGGCACGTTTGAAATGCTTAGTCCAATTGAAGCAGCTAAAGCCTGTGCCGCTGTCGCAATGTCGGATGATGTTTTCCGAATCCTTGACGGCTTGAACCAGTGCGCCGCCCTTGTTCTTGACAAGCATTTTCATCATCGGTTGCCGCACGTCGCCAATGCGTTGCGGGCGTACAGGATTCAGCGGCTTGCCGTACATCGCCGAAAGCTCCGCATCTGCGTGAATGCCCACATCGTAAAGCAGGTTGGCGGCGTGTAGGATTCGGTCTGTAAATTCGGCATAGGGCATTTTCAGGCGGCGGGCTTCCGCGCGGGAATCGCTGCCGTTGACGACTTTATCAACCGCTGAAATTATTCCTCCATCAAGTTCCAAAAACGTCATGGATTTTTTGGTAACGCTGACGGCGATTGAGTATGTTGATACTTCGGCGATTAATCGTACAGGCGCGTCTTTCAAAAACTCTTCATACGCGGCGAAGAGATTAGACAGCGGGCGCAATACCAATTGACGTTGATTCGGGCTAAGGTCGTCAAAATCCTTAGTCCATTGCGCGACTGCTTGCGACGCTTCCTTGCAGGCAAACTCCACGCTTTTCTCGTTCGCTGGGTCGTCTGTGTTGCAATACAGACCAAGCCGCTGAACCTGCTTAATGATATGCTCTGCGAAGTTGATTAACTCCTGATTGCAGGCATAGCGCATATCTTGCAACGACAGCCACATTTTGACGCTACATGTAACCGCTTCGTCGGCTGATACCTTTTCGCCTGACAGCATTGCGTTGATGTTGTCCTTTTGCTCTTTCGACATTCCTGACAGCTTGTTGCGGTCAATGTTTTTCACTTTGCCCGCACGTTTCAGGGCGCGCTCTTCTTTAATTGATTTCTTCGCTGCTCGCTTTGTGGCAAGCATTTGGCTTGCCGTCGGTTTTGTTGTTGCTGCTACTGTTTGCATTTTGTTTCCTCGCTTTGCCGTCCTCTCAACGGATTGGGCGTTTGTCTGCCATCATTTACCTATCTCTTCAGGTGGTTCTGGGAGTGGTTGCCAGTGGGTTACACGGTCATCTTCATCCTCGTTGTAGAACCAAAATACATCTTCATTACTTGCCCATGACAAGAAAATATATCCGCGTTCGGTACATACCAGGACGGAAGTTTCAGTCTCCGGCAGCCTCTCCTCCACACTTATCCATTCTGATTGTGCGGCGCGGGCTTGCCACATTTCCCAGGCAAATTTGATGTGTTCGTAGGCGTACTCTCCGCTTTTCAATCTTTGTTTATAACTTGTGATTCCTAATTCGTTGATATTCTTTTCAAACTTCGCGCGCTCTTGTTCGATTCTTTCAGGTGTCATTGCATCTTTCCTTTTGTCATTTGTTAAATTGGTTTGAATTTTTCTTTAAATTAACTGAGCGGATGGCTGCCTGCCTGTGTTGGTTTAATCATCTGTTGTTGAGAAAAACTCAATAACGCTCGGCTTTTTAGGCCAGTTGGTAACAATGCCATCTGCGCTGATTTCGAGATTGATATAGTCGCCATAATCACCGGGGATTAATTCATTTGGGACGTAGTAGTTGTCAATTTTTCCCACCTCCTTGCCATTACTGTCAAATAATGTATAAACCCCACCGTCTCGAATATTGTCGTAAATTGATACCGGCACATCTCCTTGCCAAGACAAGACCTTACCTGTATCAACTTCAATTAATAAATCTAACTCGCCATCATCGTTAAATAAATGTTTCGGCAAGCTTTCTGATACATCATCGTGTAATTCAACTTCTATTCTTACAGAATGAATTTCAACTTCGGTTAATTTGTAAACTTCTACTTTCATTTTTTGCTCCTAAAATAGTCTAAACATCATTGCTTCAGGCTTCCTGCCTGTTGGTTAATTGTCTGCTTGTAATTGCATTGCCGCGTCTATCGCGTCACGCATATTGTCGAGATGTTTTTCAACACACTCGCGCGGGAGTAATACGCTGCCTATTTTGTTGTGCTTGTCTGCCAGCCAATCAAGGCGCACGGTGTCAGGGTGTGGGATGATTTCCAATGTCTCAGGTTGTGCCACTGCGTTATAGTCGCCTCGCTCATTCATGACATAGACTGAGTTTTCTGAAACATTTATAACCACGCACTCGCCCAATCCTAAAGCCGTATCTTTCACGAGGTCGCCGAATTTAAATTTATGGGTCATGTCTCACGTCCTAAAATGGGATGTCATCTGATTCGTCACTACCATCAACAGGCGCGGCGGGTGTTGCCGGTGCTTGTCGGCGCGGTTGTTCAGGCGGTGCGTGCTGGGTGGATTGCTGTCCGCTGTCATTACCACCGCCCAGCATTTTCATTTCGTTGACGATGATGTCGTATGCGGTGCGTTCGATGCCGTCTTTGCCTTGGTATTTACGGCTTTGGATACGACCCTCCAGATACACTTGGCTACCTTTTTTCAGGTATTGTCCGGCGATTTCGGCCAAACGGCGGTACATGGTGATGTTGTGCCATTCGGTACGCTCTACGCGCTGGCCGTTGCGGTCGTTCCAAGTTTCACTGGTGGCAACGCTGAAATTGCAGACTGCCTCGCCGTTGGGCATGTAGCGGACTTCGGGGTCGCGCCCTAAGCGGCCGATAAGGATGACTTTGTTCAATGACATAATGTTTAAACTCCTGAAATGATTTTTTCGGCGGCCTCTTGGTCAAACCCTTTCTGCAACGCCTTGATATAAACAGTTTGCCTGTCGGCACTGAATGCGACGCTTTCTACGCCGTCCAACTCCGACAGGGCACGGAAGAGCAAATCGGTATTGCCGCGCCATTGCGTTCCGACCGGCATACTGATGTTTTTCACGGGATTCGGTGCAGGCGAGCACAGCGCAATCAACAACCACACCCCCATCAATACGCAGCAAAAGGCAAAGATGCTGGCAAAACCGTAATGCTGGAACAGCAGCCCGCCCGATGCGCCGCCGACAAACAGGCCAACTGACTGTAATGTGTTGTACACCCCCATCGCCGTACCTTTGAGGTCGGGCGGTGCGATTTTCGACACCATCGACGGCAGGCTGGCTTCCAATACGTTAAAACCGATAAAGTAAACGACCAGATAGCCGGTAATCAGCCAAACCGAATGCAGGCCGAACAGCAATCCCGCCTGCGCCAGCGCGATGCAGGCGATACCGAGCACGAACACCTGCTTCAGTTTACCGCGCGTTTCGCCGACGATAATCAGCGGAACCATCACAATCAGGCCCGTAACGGTGGAAGGCAGATAGACTTTCCAGTGTTGGATTTTCATCAGCCCCAGATTTTCCAACGCAAACGGCAATGCGGTAAACAAGGCCATCTGTGCAGCGTGGAGGGCGAAAATACCGAAATCCAGAGTCAAAAGCTGGCGGTTTTTCAACACTTCTCCCATACGCGAGGGCTGAGTCTGTGCGTCTTCATGGAATTTCGACACTTCCGGATCGGGCGTCATCCATGCCACCACGGCGATACTGGAAACGGTCAGTGCGCCGGTCAGCATAAACAGGCCGGGCACGCCGATAAAATCGGCAATCACCGGCGCCAACACCAGACTGACGGAAAAAGTCAGGCCGATACTCAAACCTATCATGGCCATTGCACGGGTACGCACTTCGTCGCGGGTCAAATCCGCCAAAAGTGCCGTTACCGCCGCGCTGACCGCACCCGCACCCTGCACCGCCCGCGCCGCCACCAGCATATGCAGCGAATCGGCGGCGGCGGCAAGAAAACTGCCTGCGGCAAAAACTATCAGACCGACGTAGATGACTTTTTTGCGGCCGAACTTATCGGATGCGATGCCCAGCGGCAACTGCAACGCAGCCTGCGTCAGGCCGTAGATGCCCATCGCCATGCCGACCAGCGTTTTGTTGTTTTCCGCACCGGGCAGCGACGCCGCATACAGCGACAATACGGGCAGCACCAGAAACATGCCGAGCATACGCAGCGCGTACACGCCCGACAGCGTTACGCCCGCCCGCCATTCGGACGGAAACATTTGAGTGTGGTTTTGTCTTGCCATAATTATTTTCAGACGGCCTTTTGGAAAAGCCGGAACACTTGAACCTGTTGCCGGACATCGCCGTCCGCCGGTATATATCCGCATCAGGCCGTCTGAAAGACGGCCGGCGGGAGAAAGGTCGGATTATACAGGAACAGTTTGTTTTTGCATGTCGGCCGTGCGTGGGGGAATCAGCCCCACTGCCAGCGGTTGCGCCATGCGCCCAAAACGGCGTTCGGATATTTGCCGCTGCCGAGACTGCCGTTGAAGCGCGCCAGCGCGCGGTAAAGGTTGCCGTTTTCCAGATTATTGTAGTGGCGCAGGATGGTGCAGCCGTAGCGCAGGTTGGTGCGGATGTCGAAAAGATTATGCGAAGGTTTGCCGATATAGTTTTTCCAAAACGGCATGACCTGCATCAGGCCGCGCGCACCGACGCCGCTGATGGCGTATTGCCGGAACGCGCTTTCCACTTCGATAAGTCCGAGTACGACTTGGGGGTCCAGCCCGGCTCGGCTGGCTTCATACTGGATGTTGACCAGCAGGCGGCGGCGTTCGCCTTCGTCGGGTACATATCTTGCCAAACGGGACGACATCGCCGAAAGCCAGCGTTCGCCTTCCTGCGCGGAAGCGAACACCAGCCGCGGCGGATTGACGTTGTTAATCGAACCGCGCATCACCGAAGCGACGTCGTCCGACAGGGTTTCTTCGCGCTGCGCGCCGGCCAGCGCCAGCGAGGGCGATAAAAGCAACGCGCTTCCGGCAAGCAGCAGGCGGCGGCGTTGCAAAGATACGGATTGAATAAGAATGTTTTTTTCCATAATGCAGCCAAGCAGGTTATCGGTGTTATCGGCAGGCCGTCTGAAAACCTTTTTCAGACGGCCTTATTATAAAATTATCCCGCCCTCTTATAAAGCGGAAAACCGAAAATCGTAAAGCAGATGACAGTCCTCAAGGCAAAGGGTAACATACAGGCATTCCAACCAACCGGTATACCGTCATGACTGCCATCCCGACCAACGTCCTCGCTTCCGTCGATTTAGGTTCCAACAGTTTCCGCCTCCAGATTTGCGAAAACCACAACGGCCAGTTGAAAATCATCGATTCCTTCAAACAGATGGTGCGCTTTGCCGCCGGTTTGGACGAACAGAAAAACCTGAGCGAAGAATCGCAGGAACGCGCCTTGGAATGTCTGGCCAAATTCGGCGAACGGCTGCGCGGCTTCCAACCGGAACAGGTGCGCGTCGTGGCGACCAACACTTTCCGCGTCGCCAAAAATATCGGCGGCTTCATTCCCAAAGCCGAAGCCGCGCTGGGGTTTCCGATAGAAGTGATTGCAGGCCGAGAAGAGGCACGCCTGATTTACACCGGCGTCGTCCACACCCTGCCGCCCAACGGCGACCGGATGCTGGTTATCGACATCGGCGGCGGTTCGACCGAGTTCGTCATCGGCTCCGACCTCCGGCCGACCCACACCGAAAGCCTGCCGTTGGGGTGCGTTACATACAGTATGCGTTTTTTCCAGAACAAAATCGGCAATAAAGACTTTCAGGCGGCCATCGCCGCCGCGCGCAACGAAATCCAGCGCATCAGCAAGCTGATGAAGCGTGCAGGCTGGGACTTCGCCATCGGCACCTCCGGCTCGGCCAAATCCATCCGCGACGTGCTGGCGGCCGAATATCCGCAGGAAGCCGACATCACCTACGAAGGCATGAAAAAACTGGCCGAGCGTATCACCGCTGCGGGTTCGGTGAAAAAAGCCAAATTCGAGAACCTGAAACCGGAGCGCGTGGAAGTGTTTACCGGCGGTTTGGCGGTCATGATGGCGGCCTTCGAAGAGCTGGAAATCCGCAAAATGACGGTAACCGAAGCCGCCCTGCGCGACGGGGTGTTCTACGACCTTATCGGCCGCAGCCTCAACGAAGACATGCGCGAACAGACCACGGCGGAATTCCAGCACCGCTACCACGTCAGCCTCAATCAGGCCAACCGCGTCGCCGATACCGCGCAAAAATTCATGGAAAGCCTCTGCCACGAACACAACGTGCCCGTGCAAAGTCTGACTTTATGGAAACAGTATCTGAGCTGGGCCGGCCGCCTGCACGAAATCGGGCTGGACATTTCGCATACCGGCTACCACAAACATTCCGCCTATATTCTGGAAAACGCCGACATGCCCGGTTTTTCGCGCAAAGAACAGTCCGTTCTGGCGCAACTGGTATTAGGACACCGCGGCGAGGTCAGAAAAATGACCGAAATCGTCGGCAGCAACGAAATGATGTGGTACGCCATCCTGTCGCTGCGCCTCGCCGCCCTGTTCTGCCGCGCGCGGATGCCGCTGGAGTTGCCGCCGTTTACCCAGCTCCGCCCCGACAGCACGGGAAAAGGCTTCATGCTGCGCATCAGCCGGAACTGGCTGGAACAGCACCCGCTTATCGGCGACGCGCTCGCTTACGAAAGCACGCAATGGCAGAAAATCGATATGCCTTTCGGCGTGCAGCTTCAATAAGGCTGTTTTACAGCTTGATTTCAATAAAGGCCGTCTGAAACATCGGTTTGTCCGTTTCAGACGGCCTTTTCTTCTGCCCGCCCTTATCTCCCGGCATTTTCCGTCGGAGGCCGTCTGAAAAAAGGCCGTGCGCCTTTTATAACAAAATCATCTTTGCACCAAACAAACCATTCTTTCCTTTTTTCAGACGGCCTCAGTAAAGTAACACCTGCTTTCAATCATTCAAAATCCCGATTATGTTACTGCTCAAAACGCCCAGCGTACTGCCCGGCTTCAAAATCAGCCTCGGCCTGACCGTAT
>ERZ772807.1457-NODE-1457-length-13119-cov-13.203460_pt1 | contig 13119 bp, 6 predicted proteins | sample MGYA00511472_ERZ772807 | MGnify/ENA primary metagenome ERZ772807 (study PRJEB29015, sample SAMEA2737947) | human oral metagenome | biome: human oral; feature: human-associated habitat; material: dental | place: China | collected 2039 ...
CAATATTGGCTGTCGCCTCATCCAAAATCAAGATTTTAGGCTTGGTTGCGATGGTTCTGGCAAAAGCCAAAAGCTGTCGTTGGCCACTAGAGAAGGTGGACCCGCGTTCAGTAACCGGATTATCATATCCCTGAGGCAGTTGGCTGATAAAGTCATGGGCATCAACAAAGCGAGCTGCTTCTTCGACCTCTGCTTGTGACAGACTCTCCTGATACATGCGGATATTGGAGGCAATGGTACCGTGGTAGAGGAAAGGATCCTGCAAGACAAGACCGATATTGCGGCGTAACTCTGCTTGACTATAGTCTCTGATGTCTCTGCCATCAATAAGAATCTTACCTTTCTCAAATTCATAAAAGCGCAGGAAAAGATTGATAATAGAGGATTTTCCCGACCCCGTTGATCCGACAAAGGCAATCGTCTCACCTTGCTTAACGCTAAAAGAAATGTCCTTTAGAATCTCTCTCTTTCCGTCATAGGAAAAACTCACATGCTGAAAGTCAATATTGCCTGCCTGAATCTCAGGTCCTTCTTCTGCTTGATCAGGCTCAAAGTCTCGACGATCCATCAGTTCAAAAACGCGCTCCGCAGCCACCATGGATGTCTGAAGAACTGAGTAATTTTGCATGACATCAATCAAGGGATTAAAAAGCTGATTGACATACTGGATGAAAGCATACATGACACCTGCAGTCACTCCAGCTACTTGCCAGCTCAAGCCAAAATAAGTCAGAATAAGAGCATAAGCCAAGATTTTCAGCAAGGACATGGCCGGTCGCAGAAAGAGGCTGTTCACATTCAGATAGCGATTGCTAAAGTCCAGATGTTCCGCATTGATTGCTTCAAATTCTTCTAGCAACCGCTTTTCCTGACCGAAAGCTTGGATGATCCGCATCCCTTCAATGCTCTCAGAAAGTTTGACATTGAGGTCACTTAGTTTAGCTCGGACTTGCTTGAGCAAGCGATTAGACAGCCGTTGATACAGGATAATCGAGCCAAGCATGATAGGCAAAAAGAGGACAATCAGCAGAGTCAGTCGCCAATTCAGAGCCAGCATAGTTACGATTGTCACCACCAAGATAAGCATGGAGCTGAGAAAGTTAGAAAAAATACTGCTAAACATATCAGCCACTGACTGGGTATCATTGGTCAAGCGAGAAACGATAGCCCCTGCTGCTGTCTGGTCAAAGTAAGCCATTCGTAATTGTTGCATATTCGCAAAAGTTTCCTGCCGAAGATCACGGACAATGCTATAGGCCACCCGTGCAAAGGCATATTGCCCCAGAAAAGTAAGGAGCACACGCAAAAGAAAGAGGCCATAGTAAATTCCCAGCAGATAGAGCCCATTTGTGGCTGCCTCTCGGCTGACAAACTGGTCTATGTAAGAACGAGCCAAGAGCGGCAAGGCCGTTGTCACCAGGGTTGTCGCAAAAATAAAAGCTAGAGCCAGTAGGCTAATCCATTTGTAGCGCCACATATAACCTAGGAGGCGTCTAAAAGTTGATTGTTTTGTCATTTTGCAGACTCCTCCTTGAAACGTTCATATAGTTGCTGATTTTGATAGGTTTGAGCATACCAGCCCTGTGCTGCTAGAAGTTCTTGGTGGCTACCTCGCTCCTTGATGCAACCATTCTCCAGCACTAAAATCAGATCCGCATGGACAATGGCCGACAGACGATGGGCAGTGATAATGGTCGTCTTGTCAGCTCGTTCCTGCTTGAGATTTTCTAAAATCACATGCTCGGTCTTGGCATCCACTGCCGACAAGGAATCATCCAAAATCAAAATTTCTGGATTGGTGATGAGGGCTCTGCTCATAGCCAAACGCTGCTTTTGGCCACCAGAAAGCGAGACACCCCGCTCCCCAAGCAGCGTATCCAAACCATCTGGCATAGCCTTAATATCCTCATAAACACCACAAAGCTGGGCTGCTCGGATGACTTGCTCATCTGACAGTTCAGGATTGGCAAAGCGGATATTGTCCCGAATGGACAGGGCAAAGAGTATCTGATCCTGAGGCACATAACCAATCAGACCGCGCAGATCCTTAAGAGTATACTCTCGGATATCGTGCCTGTTCAGATAAATTGCTCCTTCTTGAATATCCTGCTCCCGCAGCAAAAGGCGTAGCAAGGTTGTCTTCCCAGATCCAGTCGGCCCAACAATCCCCAAGGTCTGCCCTTTTTCTAATGTAAAGTGAATATCCTTCAAAGTCACTTCGTTCTCATAAGCAAAGTAATCTATCTCATAGTCCAGTCGACCATTTTGAATACTGGCAAGTGGCTGCTGGGCTTCCTCGACATCCGACTCCTCAGCCAGCAAGTTCTCAATCCGTTCATAGGAAACGGCCCCCCGCTGGCTGATATTCACTAGGTAACCCATCGCTTGCAGCGGCCAAACCAGCATATCCAGATAAGTCATAAAGGTAACCAGCTCACCGACTGTAAATTGACCTTGGGAGATAAACATTCCTCCGAAAATCAAGGTCAAAACATAGGATAAGCCGACAAAAATCAGCACCATCGGGTCAAACAGAGAATTGTACTTGGCAGCTAAAATATTCTTTTGATAGACTTCTTGGTTGATTGCTGCAAAAGACTCCGTCTCCGCATTCTGATAGCCAAAGGACTTGGTTACTTTAATCCCCGCTACGCTTTCCTGAACTTTATTGTTGAGATCAGAAAAAGCCTCCTGAGCCGCTTTAAAGCTCTCGTGATTCTTCCGACCAATCAAACTGGTCCCCCAGGACAGAAAGGGCAGAGGGAGAATGGCAATCAGGGTCAACCGCCAGTCCAAGACCAAAAACATGGTGATGAGAGTTATCAGGGCCGTAACAGAAGCATCTACCGCTGACATAACACCACCGCCAGCCACGCTGACTACCGCATTGATATCATTGGTCGCATGAGCCATGAGGTCACCCGTTCGGTATTTTTGATAAAAACTTGGCGACATTTGCGTAAAATGCTCAAAAAGCCGAAAGCGTAAGATGCGTCCCAGATTATTTGCTGTGCCAAAGATATAGAGCCGCCAGACATACCGCAAACCATACATGATAAAAGCAGACAAAATCAGAAGGAGAAGATTATAAGCAAGTTCTCTAGCAGTCAGACTCTGCCCCGCAATCCTGTCTATAACCTGTCCAATGACTCGTGGCGGAATCAGATTAAAAACACTGACCAGAGACAAAGCCAAGATGCCAATCATATAACGTCGCTTCTCCAGTTTAAAAAACCAGTCCAGTTTTCTGATAAGATTCATTTCGTTTCCTCATTCCAAACAAAGGACGGACAGCCCCTAATCCGACTGTCCGTTTCTCATTATCTCTATTATACGCTATTTCAGTTAAAAATGAAACTCTTGTAAATCATGCTCACTTTTTCTTGGTCAGAGCAAAGCTGGTATCCAGCAAATCAAAAAGCTGCTGATCCGACAAGGTCCCATCCAAGGGCAGGCTGAGCCAGTATTTTTTATTCATATGAAAGGCGGGATAAATCCCTTTTTGTTGAATAAGCTCCGCAACTCGGTCACTCTTGACATTTAGAACCTCAATCAGACCATTGCGCTCCTTTTCAAACTTAGACCAATCGGTCGTCAAAAAAGCTCCGTACCATTTCTTGCTATCCTGATGGCGAAAAACAGCGGCTCTATTAGCGCTTTTACGAGAAGCATTTTCCCAAAGATATTCCAACTGCCCTTGATAAGTAGTCGCCACATAGCTACTCAGTCGCTGACTTTGCTCATAAAGAAAGCCTACTTCCTCAAAGCAATGCTGCCGAATATCCAGCAAAACCTCCTGACAGGCCGACCTGACTTGTCCGACAAATTCTCCAACCATACTTTCCATCTTGATTTGCCGGTATTCGTCACCTGTATCCAAGTCAAACACCTGAAAATCCAGCTCTCCATCGGAAATCAGCACATCCATCTGGAAGTCGCCAGCCATAATCTTGGTCGAATAGCTGTATTCTGCACCAGACCTGACAAAGCCATAATCCAGCAAACTTTCTTCCTTCAGCCTGTATTTGTCAAATAAATCCAACATGAACTTGCCTGCTAAAATACTACTTTGGTGCCGTGCAATTGATCAACACCCAAAGTGTCAGCAATCTCAACACGATTTTCCAGGTTGATTCCACCACCAGGTAAAATTTCTATCCGCCCTGCCGCATGCTCAATCAATTCATCCAGCCAAGCCAAATGCTCTAGAATGGACTCTGACGCTGGCCCCCCATGAGTCAAAATCCGCTTCACTCCATGTTCAACCAACCAGTCTAACTCCCCAAACTGATATTCAGCAGGAATCGCATCAAAAGCCATATGGAAGACCACATCCAGTCCCTGAGCTGCTTCAAGCAGCCGTTCCATCTTAGGATAATCAATCTCGTTATTTTCCGTTAAAACACCAAAAACGAGACCATGGCTCCCCGCCTCACGTGCCTTCTGAATGTCCGAGAGCATTATCTCGATTTCCATATCTGAATATACAAAATTCCCGCCACGAGGACGAATCATGGTCATCACAGTCGCATCATAAGGCTTGACCATTCGTACTGCAGCTTCAATGACACCGTAGCTAGGCGTTGTTCCACCAACTGATAGGTTATCACACAGCTCAACCCGCTTCGCTCCAGCCTCTAAAGCCTTGTCTAGCAAGGTGACATTCTCAGCACAAAATTCATAAATCATGGCACTACCTCTTATTTACTATATTGATTTTCTACTTTTTATTATAACACAAAATTTCCTTTAACATGCGCCTCTAGCATATTTGCCACTGTATTTTCTCAATCATTTTATATTCATAGTCTCGCAAAAAATCCTATTCTTCAAGTTTATAAGGCTTATTTTCACCTATTTCCATTGCGCTCATCTTCCAAGACCTTTCAACTAGAGAAATGGTGACTTACGAGTGTCTTTTGTTCAAGATTGTGCTAAAATAGACTTAATCTATGAAAACAAGGAGCTTTTATGAAATACCCTAATCTTTTAGATCGTTTCCTGACCTATGTCAAAGTTAACACACGCTCAGACGAAACGTCTACTACTACACCCAGTACCCAGAGTCAGGTGGACTTTGCCAACAATGTCCTCATCCCTGAAATGAAGCGGGTTGGCTTGGAAAATGTCTACTACCTACCCAACGGATTTGCAATTGGGACTCTGCCAGCCAACGATCCTAGCTTTACCCGCAAGATTGGCTTTATTTCCCACATGGATACGGCGGATTTCAACGCAGAGAACATCCAGCCACAGGTCATTGAGAATTATGACGGCGGTGTGATACCGCTTGGGCAATCTGGCTTTAACTTAGATCCTGCAGACTTCGCCAGTCTCCATAAATACAAGGGCCAAACTCTGATTACGACTGACGGAACAACCCTTTTGGGAGCAGACGACAAGTCAGGTATTGCTGAAATCATGACTGCTATCGAATACCTGTCTACCCATCCAGAAATCAAGCATGGAGAAATCCGAGTTGGCTTTGGACCAGATGAGGAAATCGGTGTCGGTGCTGATAAATTTGACGCTGAAGACTTTGATGTGGACTTTGCCTACACAGTAGATGGCGGCCCTCTAGGAGAACTCCAATACGAAACCTTTAGCGCTGCTGGAGCAGAACTGACCTTCCAGGGCCGCAATGTCCATCCAGGTACTGCTAAAGGCCAGATGGTCAATGCTCTCCAGCTGGCTATCGACTTCCACAACCAGCTGCCAGAAGCCGACCGACCAGAGAAGACTGAGGGTTATCAAGGCTTCTACCACCTGATGAACCTTACCGGTACAGTCGAGGAAGCACAAGCCAGCTACATTGTTCGTGACTTTGAGACAGAGGCTTTTGAAAATCGCAAAGCTGCTATGCAGACTATTGCTGATAAGATGAACCAAGAGCTGGGCAGCGAGCGTGTTATCTTGACCCTCAAAGACCAGTATTACAACATGAAACAGGTCATTGAAAAGGACATGACACCGATCAATATCGCCAAAGCAGTCATGGAAAGTCTGGACATCCAGCCGATTATCGAGCCGATTCGTGGCGGTACTGATGGCTCAAAAATTTCCTTTATGGGAATCCCGACACCTAATCTCTTTGCCGGCGGTGAAAACATGCACGGCCGCTTCGAATATGTCAGCCTAGAAACCATGGAACGCGCCGTCGATACCATCATTGGCATCGTCTCTTATCAAGAATAAATAAAAAATCAGAAATTCATAAGGAATTTCTGGTTTTTTTCTGCCTTTCAAAACTAAGAATTAGGCTAATAGCAACTTCTCCAAAACAAATGAGGCTGGGACAAAAGTCCTAGCCTCTCAATTGTCTTTGGATGTCAAGCAAGACGCAGTGGTTGAGTGGGCTCTACTACGCTGATTTCATCAGCTTTTACAGCCCTACTCAACTGTGCGGAGGTGGGACGACGAAATCGAATTCTAACGAATTACCGATTTCTGTCCCACTCTCAAAGTTTAGGCTATATCAAGCCACTTTAATCGACAAAAGTCTATCTAGGATAGCTGCTATCAAGCTTCTGTACCGTTAATTACTTCTATAATCTTCTCAATAATCTCATTATCTAGATATCGTTCAAATTGAGGCAAGTATTCATAATAATTTTTATAAGTATCGGCTTGTCCTGCTAGAATTAAGGCTCTGAATCCTTGGTAGGCAACTTCAAAATTCCCTATCTTGACACCATTTTCTAACAATTCAAATGGAATCCAATAGTCATAAACCCTGTTCCAGCTGAAAAGGCTATCCGGATTTAATTCTAAATCCTTAGCCATATAAGCATAAGCAAAAGCAATGTGATGCTGCCCTGCCTCTCTATATAATTTAGCTAATTGAGACCATGCTTCAGCGCGATTAGGGTTAATCTGGATGGCTTTTTCCAAATACTCCCGTCCTTCAAGAGCTTTCCCTTCATTTTCATAAATTTGCGCTATTTCTAGACAAGAATAATAAGCTTCCTCTGACCATCCATCCGTCATAACTGCACGTTTTTTGAACCAAGACAAGGCCTCCTGGTATAAACCTGCATCACGATAAGATCTCGCGCAATAAAAGGTATATCTAGGCTCTAAATCAGGGTCCTGATTATTATAAACGGCATTTGCAAGTACAGTTGCATCATGATAATATTTATCATCGTCTAGACTTCGTGCGCCTCTTGTTCTTGCAATGACTGAATAAGGTCCTACAAGATTTCCATAACTGGCACCTTCAGGCAATTCAATAAATTCATGCACAACTCCTCGCCAATAAATTTCTGGATTATTTTTAACAAGAGCTACACGACGAAATGAAAGAACACCACTCTCATCTGAAAAATTGAGATAATAGGCATCTGCTTCAAGATCAGTAGAAATTTTTAAACTACCTTCAACGAAATCATCTGCATCAAAGATTAGAATATAGTCTCCCTTTCCTCTTGCATAATTTAGGGCTAAATTTCTATTATGTGCAAAGTTTTGCCATTCATCTTTGTGCAATTCTCCTGGAATCCCCACCTCACTAAAAAAGTTCAAGATGAGGTTTTCCGTTCCATCTGTGGAGCCAGTGTCAGAAATGACCCAGTAGTCAAATGTGATTGAATTGACCAAATTTTGGAGTGTTTCCAAAATTATATGGGCTTCATTTTTTACAATCATATTCAATACAATTGATGACATTCAATTCCTCCAAAACATTAATACAACAAAACTAGAGGCTAGTAGAATTTTAATAATCCTAATAGCCTCTGTTTTACTCTAAACTTGATATTGCTTAAATTTTATAAAGAGAATATCTTAGAGTTCTTCTTCTTTTCGCTTAGAAACACCTAAGGCAGCTAGAAGTGCAGCTGATAGAAGTCCTGCGCCTACCACACCTACTTCATGGTTGCTATTGTCACCAGTCTTAGGAAGGGTTCCTGACTTAGCTACTACTTTGGTTGTTCCTGCAGGTTTTGTTGGCTTAGCTGGAACTGTTGGAGCTGTTGGAACTACTGGTTTTATTGGATTAGTAGGGCCAGTTGGGCCTGTAGGACCGGTTGGACCTGTAGGACCAGTTGGACCTGTAGGACCAGTTGGACCTGTAGGGCCGGTTGGACCTGTTGGACCAGTTGGACCGGTTGGACCTGTTGGACCTGTAGGGCCGGTTGGACCGGTTGGACCTGTAGGACCGGTTGGACCAGTTGGACCTGTAGGACCAGTTGGGCCAGTTACACCCTTGCCATCTTTACCGTCCTTACCATCTTTTCCATCTTTACCATCTTTTCCGTCTTTGCCGTCCTTACCATCTTTACCATCTTTACCATTTCTGATAATTGTAGAAGATGTTACTTCATCAGAATCAACCTTACCATTGTTATTCTTATCAATTCCAACAAGAATAGTAACACTACCATCTTCATTTTCAACGAGAGTTACAAGTGAGCTTTGACCATCTTTTCCGTCTTTGCCATCCTTGCCATCTTTACCGTCTTTTCCATCTTTAACGATTGTAGCAGAGGTTACTTCATCTGGATCAAGCTTACCATTACCATTTGTATCAAAACCAATCTTAATGGTGTGTGTTCCATTTTGGTTGTCAACTACTTCTGCTAATGGTGTCTTACCATCTTTACCGTCTTTCACGATAGTTGTTGAAGTCACTTCGCTTGGATCAAGTTTACCGTCGCCGTTCTTATCAAGACCGACCTTAACAGTGTGCGTACCGTCGTTGTTGTTAACTACTTCAGTTAATGATGATTTACCATCTTTACCTGTCGCTCCTGTTGCACCAGTTGCGCCATCTTTCACGATAGTCGTTGAAGTTACTTCGCTTGGATCAAGCTTACCGTCGCCATTCTTATCGAGTCCAACTTTAACAGTATGAGTACCGTCGTTGTTGTTAACTACTTCAGTTAATGATGATTTACCATCTTTTCCATCTGCACCGGTCGCTCCTGTAGCACCTGTGGCACCATCTTTAACGATAGTCGTTGACGTTACTTCACTTGGATCAAGTTTACCGTCGCCGTTCTTATCGAGTCCAACTTTAACAGTATGAGTACCGTCGTGGTTATCAACTACTTCAGTTAATGATGATTTACCATCTTCACCCTTAGCTCCAGTTGCTCCTGTAGCACCAGCTTTACCATCTTTGATGATTGTAGATGAGGTTACTTCATCTGGATCAAGCTCACCATTTCCGTTCTTATCGAGACCGACTTGAACAGTATGAGTACCGTTATTGTTATCGACAACTTTAGCTAGTGGAGATTTTCCATCCTTACCGTCTTTGACGATTGTTGAAGATGTTACTTCGTCTGGATCTAACTGGCCGTTGCCGTTCTTATCAAGACCAACTTTAACAGTGTGTGTGCCGTCGTTGTTGTCTACGACTTGCGCCAATGATGGCTTACCATCTTCGCCTTTAGCTCCAGTTTCACCTTTATCACCTTTAGCTCCGGTCGCACCTGTAGCACCGGTTGCACCAGCTTTTCCATCTTTAATGACTGTAGAAGATGTCACTTCATCTGGATCCAATTGGCCGTTATTGTTCTTATCGAGTCCGACTTGAACAGTATGGGTGCCGTTGTTGTTATCAACAACCTTAGCTAGTGGAGATTTACCATCCTTACCGTCTTTAACGATGGTAGATGAAGTTACTTCGTCTGGATCCAACTGACCGTTGCCGTTCTTATCAAGACCAACTTTAACAGTGTGAGTACCGTCGTTATTGTCTACGACTTGAGCCAATGACGGCTTACCATCTTCACCTTTAGCTCCGGTCGCGCCTGTAGCTCCAGTGGCACCTGTTGCGCCAGTAGCACCAGTTGCGCCAGCTTTTCCATCTTTAATGACTGTAGAAGATGTCACTTCATCTGGATCAAGCTGACCATTATTGTTCTTATCAAGTCCGACTTGAACAGTATGGGTACCATTGTTGTTATCAACAACCTTAGCTAGTGGAGATTTACCATCTTTTCCGTCTTTAACGATTGTTGAAGAAGTTACTTCGTCTGGATCCAATTGGCCGTTGCCATTCTTATCCAGTCCAACTTTAACAGTATGAGTACCGTCGTTGTTGTCTACGACTTGAGCCAATGATGGCTTACCATCTTCACCTTTGGCACCAGTTGCGCCTGTTGCTCCGGTTTCACCTTTATCACCCTTAGCTCCAGTTGCGCCTTTGTCACCTTTCGGTCCTGCAGCGCCGGTCGCTCCGGTTGCTCCGGTTTCACCCTTATCACCTTTCGGTCCTGCAGCGCCGGTCGCTCCGGTTGCGCCTGTTGCGCCTTTGTCACCTTTCGGTCCTGCAGCGCCGGTCGCTCCGGTTGCGCCAGTTACGCCTTTGTCACCTTTCGGTCCTGCAGTGCCTGTGGCTCCGGTTGCGCCAGTTGCACCTTTATCACCTTTTGGTCCTGCTGCACCGGTAGCACCTGTGGCTCCAGTTGCGCCTTTATCACCCTTAGGTCCAGTTGGTCCCGCATTACGTTTGACAACCATGATAGTATCTACAGGATCAACGTAATTGTTTCCTTTAAATCCTCTTACAGTTCCACCATTTTTAAGTGTCTCAAGTTCTTGAGCTGTAAACTTAGGATTCGGTACGTCATTTAGGTTTTCTGGTTTTGGTCCTACAACAATAACCTGTCCGTCTTTACCTTGTTGGTAAACAATCTGAGAACCAGTTTGATTATCAAAGGCGCGTTTTTGATCTGGAGTGGCATTCTCATAATCTACGACTCTGACATTATGTGGAATATCCATAACAAATCTGTCATAAGATTTTTCTGGTTCTGGTGCTGGAACTTCATTGACATATGCTGCAGGAGTATAAGTCAAATTAGGGTTAGTTACGACGTTATTCGCTTTTACGTTGGTATTAAATGAGAACCATTGGCGAATTGGACGTGGCCAGTGCTGACCAGGGTTAGTGGTAGCAATATCAAAGCTCAATGATGTACCACTTGTAACTTTTGCAGCACCCGCTCCCCAGAATTCATTTGGATTACCTTGTTGGTCCCATTGATATTCAGTTTGGCCTTTATAAGAGTTATTCTTACCATTTGCATAGTACCAACCATTTGCCTGTGGAACGATAGAAGAACCTACAATTTGTACATTCTGCATATTTGAGCTCAAATTACCATAAATTTCAGCGTAAATATCGTTCCCGTGGTGGTTACGTGAGGCGAAAGAAACAACACCTGGTGTTTTACCGAAGTCCACCTTAGTGCCATCTGCATAATAGAATTCCCATTCCATATGCAATTGGTTACCAGTTCCTTTACGATCATAGCTAGAGCCATTCCAAACTGTCATAGTTGGGTCTTTATGGATAGCCATGACCATACTATCATCATAAGCGGAACTCTTCTTAGGCGTATATCGAGCAATAGCTTTCGTAATAGGTCGACCACCCGCAAATGAGTTGTGCAAGGTGTACTCTACTGTTGTAGTTCTACCAACTTGCGTATGAACCATGTAGTAAGCATCTGTTTGATCCTTGATGATTCGCTCTGCTGCCGGTTGGCTTGTATCGGCTCTAGTGATAACTGCATTCGGTTGAGTAGTTGTCCCGTCTCGCCACTCACTGTAGCTCCGACTATCCAAAGCTTCACGAACATATTGATTTCGGGATGTGAGCGTACTGTCCTTGACGAACCAGTCTCCTTGTGCCAGCTTAATCTTAGCCGTTGCGTTTGGCTCATCAGAGAACACGAGGTTTTGCGGAGCAAATTGTTGCAAACTTCCTTCTTGACCAGTTAGTTGTTGAGCTCTTCTTTTAGCTGCCAAGTAATCAGAGATCTTTTGGCTCATGGCTTGAGCTTCAGCATTTTGAAGATCAGCTGCTTGACGTTCTAATCTGCGTCTTTCTTCGTCAGTTGTTGCGGTACCAAAATTTCGGATCTGATTCGGTGTAACCGGCAAGTTCTCTTGCGCTGCTCTATCCAACTGAGTTTTCAAGGCATTTGCTTGAACAGTAGCTAGATTCCCATCTTGGGTAACAGTATAGTCTGACCCTTGGCGAGCAGCTCCAGTGTTTCGGAATCCTGATGTACCGCTAACACTTCTGAATCCTGATGTACCTGAACGCTTAGGTTGTGCGGCTGCATTAGCTACAGAACTTGGTGTTTTTGGTTCTATTTTCTCTTCTTTTGGCTCAGCCTTTTCTTCTGCTTTAGCTTCTTTCGGAGAACTTGTTTCTACTGACTTCTCATCTTTTGAAACAGCTGCTTCTGCTGCTTTAGCTACTTCTTCAGTGCTCGGTGCAGCTTGATCCTTGGCTTCAGTTGCTTGATCATTTGCACTTGATGACGCAGTATTCTTTTCAGGTTCGGCTTGTGCTTCAGTTGCCGGTTTCTCAGACTCTTTTTCATCTGAAACTCTAGCAGCTTCTGCTACTTGAGGTGCTTGGTCTTGTGCAGAAGGACTAACTTCTTGTGCACTTGCAACTCCCCCTCCTAGAAAGAAGATACTTGATCCTAGAAAAACTGAACATGCGCCCCATGCTCTCGTCTTACGAATTGTAAAACGTTGCCTTTCTATTTTCTTCCAGTCTTGTCCCATGTATTGGAACCCTCCTTATTATTTTAAAATTGTCACTCCCTCGATTGTACCATACAAGTAAGATTTAAGCAATGATAATCCCCTGTCTTTAATCTATTATTTTTTTACCAAAATGTTTAAATTTGGAGTGTTTTTATTTTAAGATATATACTATGTTATATAGGCTTTTTGTACCTTTGGAGACAAAATTTCTGACCATTTTTAACTTCAATATTTATTTGATTATTTAAGTTATATAAAAAATCCTGAAAATATATTTCAGGATGCTAATATGCTATATACCATCAAAGAAAAACTTTTTTAGGTTTATAATATTCGTCTCTTTTCTCTAAAATGGCAATGAGCTTGACTTTATGAAAAGCTGCTAAGACAGTCTCAGCATTTTCAATGGGAATAAAACGACCGTGGCGCACTTCTTCGAGCTGTTCTTCCGTTAGTTCAATCTTTGGTAGATCACCTGTCCCCAACTCCAGAGGCTGTAGAAAGGAGAAATCCTCCACTGCTACTCGCTCCGCTATTTCATCCAAGGTCAAGGCATCATCTAAGCTCATACCTGCTGAGGAAGTCCGTGTCAGCTGGGAC
>ERZ772807.1459-NODE-1459-length-13106-cov-10.136771_pt1 | contig 13106 bp, 3 predicted proteins | sample MGYA00511472_ERZ772807 | MGnify/ENA primary metagenome ERZ772807 (study PRJEB29015, sample SAMEA2737947) | human oral metagenome | biome: human oral; feature: human-associated habitat; material: dental | place: China | collected 2039 ...
TGACTTGGTTGCGTTGGCGTTGCTTGGCTACCATCTTTTAAGTCTGTTTGGTCTGCTGGAAGTAGGGTTTTCACTTCTTGTGGAAGCTCTTTGCCCGGGGTTCCACTGACAAACTCGTGCGTCGCCTTGTAAGTTGGCGCTGGAGTGAATTCCCAGGCTCCTACAAAGTGTGCGTCTGCTCCATTGATGGTTTCAGATGTCTTGTCATAGGACTTGAAGCTCCATGTACCTTCCGCGGTCTTAACCTCTGTTTGACTTGGTTGTGTTGGTGTTGCTTGGCTGCCATCTTTCAAGTTTGTTTGGTCTGCTGGAAGAAGGGCTTTTACTTCTTGCGGAAGTTCTTTTTCTGGCGTTCCGCTGACAAATTCATGTGTTGCCTTGTAAGTTGGCGCTGGGGTGAATTCCCAGGTGCCTACGAAGTGTACGTCTGCTCCATTAATAGTTTCAGAAGTCTTGTCATAGAACTTGAAGCTCCAAGTGCCTTCTGCTGTCTTAACTTCTGTTTGACTTGGTTGCGTTGGCGTTGCTTGGCTACCATCTTTTAAGTCTGTTTGGTCTGATGGAAGCAAGTCTTTCACTTCTTGTGGAAGTTCTTTACCTGGAGTTCCGCTGACAAACTCATGTGTTGCCTTGTAGGTTGGCGCTGGGGTGAATTCCCAAGTACCTACGAAGTGTGCGTCTGCTCCATTGATGGTTTCAGATGTCTTGTTGTAGGACTTGAAGCTCCATGTGCCTTCAGTTGTCTTAACTTCCGTTTGACTTGGTTGTGTTGGCGTTACTTGACTGCCATTAGGTAAATTCTTTTCTGTTGCTGGAAGCAAGTCTTTCACTTCTTGTGGCAACTCTTTACCTGGAGTTCCACTGACAAATTCATGGTGTTTTTCGTAAAGAAGAGCAGTGCTCACCTGATTAGAAGGAGCTGATAAGTTATCAACATGCAAGGTTACAGTATTGTTAATTTTTTCAGGTCCTTTTTCTTCCACTTTTTTGTTGGTAGCTGTTTTATAAGTGATAATAATCTCAGCGGCAGAATTTGATTTTATGTATTCAGGTGTCATTTTAACAGTAACTGTTTGACCTGACTTCTCGATCGTATAGTCACGTCCTTCTTGCAGAGTCACTCCACCTGATTCAACTTTAAGTTCTTTATAGTCCAAGCGATCATCAAAATTTTGAACCATTTCAATAGATGATGGAGCTGCTAAAAGGTCTTTACCTGGAACCGGAACTTTAAAAGTAGCCTTATAAGTTACATCCTGCCCCTCTTTAGCTGGAATCTCAGTTGGTTCCACCTCGAGAACTGGACTTGGGTCAAGCTTTTCAACATACAATCCAAATACAGCAGAACAGGTTTCCGTAGATGAATAACCAAAATTCATGCTGTTACTATTTGAACGAAGCGCTAAACCTGAAACATTGTTTTCATAGTAACTACCTCCCGTTATTTGAGTGGCAATCCATGAAGTACGGTCACTTGTTTCTTCCTGTTGCAAGACATTGGCATTGTTCATTAATCGAAGGTTCACATCATTCTTATAGTTTTTTACATAGAAAGTTTCCTTCAAATTGTTTGCATCAATTGCATCAATATCTGTTGGTTTCATGACCAATTTCAAGTCTGTTTCTGTTCCATCAGCATAACGAATTTCTGCTGTAACATCAGCATCAATCCAAAACGCTTTATTCATGATGTAGTCATGATTCGCATCCACATAAGGAACATTCCCAATTTCGAAAGCACTACTTTCCCATAATTCAGAAATTGAGAAAAATTCGACAGTAGATTTTTGAGCACTATTCATTTCAGACTCTGCTTGAGCAGTATTTAGATAGTGAAGAGTTACCTTATTAAATTTTAAATAAGCATCTACTTGCTTACCGTGAACGTTACCAATATTTGTGAATTTTAGAGATAAAGGATTTTCAAAAACTTGATCTTGCTTTTTACTTTTATCTACTTTGAGAGTAAAGTTTTCCATCTCACCTGGATAAGCACCCCCACTTAGATATTCATAATGGGGATTCGATAGATGAAACTGATCAACAGACTGTGATTTAGATAAAACACTAGCATTGTTAATATTTAAATTAAACTTACGAATATCCAAGGTAGAGATATCCGTTCCATTTTTAATCTCTTCTAATGCAGCATAAGACTGAACCGGAAGAAGAAAAATAGAAAAAAGTAAAACGACCAGGCCGATATAAGCCTTTGTTTTTCTACCTAAATTAGTAGAAAACGGCACTTTCATGCCTCTTCTCCATTTCATAATGTACCTCCAAACTAAAAATGATTTGTATACAATCATTTTAAAAAGAAATGTTCCCCTCATTCTAACACAAAAAGGGGGCAATTAAAAGTAGATTATAGATAAAAATTTATTATTTTGTATTTCCAGACTGTCAATTTTCGGTGAGAATAATTAAAATATCAAAATTTCAGAACAGGCGTTTACACTATGTAAATAGCCGTTTTATTGTTGAACCTATTATCACTCCATGAGTTTCATAACGTACTCAAGCTACACATAAACATTAATATATTTAATTTTTTATAAAAAAGAACCCAAGAATAAATTCTGGGTTCTTTTTAGTATTTCTCGTACAAAAGATGCTTTTGTACAATTAGAGAGCCTTAGTCCTTCTTACGAACGACAAAGCCTACTAGACCGGCGATAAATAAACCAATCATTGAAAGAAGACTGGTAGAAGCTGTACCTGTGCTTGGTAGAGCTTTCTTATCTTGACTTGCAGTTTCTTCTTTCTTAGTGCTTTCGGCTTGGTTTCCTGTTGTTGCAGGATCCTTCTTATCACCGTTGGTTGTTGTAGAAGCTACCTTCTTAGTTCCTACTTCAACGATCTCATCTACGGCTGGAGTTGTGATTGTGTTTGATTTCTCAACACGACCTGTTTCAACACCGTCTGTGTAAGTCACTGTTTCAACAATCGTACGAACACCTTTTTGCCCAGCTGTTTTCACTCGGCGAACACCTTCAGCTAAGAGTGCATTTTCAACCTCACGAGTCTGGAAGGCAACTTCTTCAGTTTTGGTTACTTCCTTAGTCGTTACAACAGCTTTTGAACCGGTATAAGTAATCTTGTTTTTGGCTGCTTTCTTGGTCTTGCGTGAAACTTCTTTACGAGATTTTTCAACACCATCCACTTTTGTCACTTCATAAGTGACTTCATCGATACCTTCTTCACCTTCTTCAACACGCGTTTGACCTTTATCCAGTGCTGGGTCTACTTTCGTTTCTTCTTTGAAAGCAACTTTTTCCTCTACAGTCACTGTTTCTTTAGTTTCTACACCTGTTTTCTTAGTTCCAACTTCGATGATTTCTTCTACTGGTTCTTTGGTAACTTTCTCGCTTTTCTTAGTACGAGCCGTTTCTTTACCATCTGTCAGTGTGATATCCCAAGTAATGGTCTTAGTACCTTTAACACCCGCTTGTTTCACATTGCGAGTACCTTCTGCAAGATCAGCGTTGTTTTCGGTACGAGATGCATAAGGAATCTCTTCTGTCGTTGTGATTTCTTGATGCTCAACTTTTGGTTCCGCTGGTTGTTCCGTCTTACCAGCCAACAAAGCTTCAGCCTTGGCTTTCAACTCATTGTAGCGAGCTTCATATGCCACAAAACCTTTTTGACCTTCTGGACTCTTCATTGCCTTCTTTGCGATAGGAAGGTAGTCAGTAGCTTCCGCCAAGCTATCTTCTAATCCAGCTTTGTTGTCTTCATCATTAGGATTAGCTTTATAGTCAGCAATGAAAGCCTCTACATTATCAAGCATTCTTTTGAATTTAAGCGCAATGTTTCGCTCTGCTCCATCTGGAATTTCTTCATCTTCCGCCGGTGTTTCTTCTGCATGCACTGTTGGAATTTGATATAAATCTGGAGCTACATGATACGTTGCTACTCCAAGAGCGTTTAAAGCAAGTATTGAAATCCCTAACTTTAATAATTTTTTTCTACTCATTCTTTTTCCCTTAACACTTTCAAAATACAGTAAGGAGGAGAGTAAATATTTCTACCCTCCTCTTACTATGCAATCCTATTGTTCAGCTGTGTTTTTCCAAACTAGAAGTCCTGTAAGTCCAAGAATGAGAACTGCAATGACTTCAAAGAGTGTAGAAACTTCAGAACCTGTATTTGGCAAGTTTTTGCCTGGATCTTTTGGTGGAACTTCCCCCTCAGAAGGTGGAATATTTGGAGCCGGTGGTGTTACCGGTGTTGGTGGGAACACCACAACTGTGTTGGTAGATTGTGGGGTGTGATTGAAGCTTACTGTAGCTGTATTTGATACACCGTCCTGATACTTAGCGAAGTCTGTTCCTTCTTTGAAGTTTGTGTAAAGAACGAGAGTTACTTTACTTCCCTTCAAGGCTTCAAGAACATCCTTGTCGCTGATTTCAAGAGTCACAAGATTTTCAGTTTCATCGTAAGTAACAGTAGCAATTGCTTCCAACTCTTTACCTACTAATTCACCGCGGTCATTTGAAGACTTACTCAATTTATCAATAGCTGCTTGAAGCTTAGTTTGAGCTTCTTTTAGTTTCTTGATTTCATTTTCAAGTTTCTCTTGTTGTTGTTTCTTATCAGCTGGTGCTAATTCTGCTTCTTTCTCTGCTGGTGCTTGAAGTTTAGCCAAGTTTTCTTCAGCTGCTTTCAACTCTACTTCCAAGCTTGCAAGATCTTGACTTGATTCGCTAGTTGCAGGTTTATTATCTTCTGTTGCAGAAGAATCAGATGTAGCTGGTGTTGTAGTTTCAGCTGGTTTAGCTGGCTGCGCTGCCTTAGCTGCTTCCAACTTCGCTTTCAATTCAGCCACTTTCGCTTCCGCCACTTTCAAATCTTCCTTCTTGTTAGCCTCTGTTGAAGTCTCATCAGTTGACTTACCTGTCAAAGCTTTGAGTTCTTTCTCAGACTGTTCAAGTTGGGCTTGAAGAGTTGCTTTGATCTTGTCAAATTGAGCGTTTTCAACTTTGAGGGCGATGCGGTCAAGGTTCACTTTGAGGACTTGATTGATTTTATCACTGATCGTGAAGTTCGTCAATTCCGTCTTCTTGATGCGACCGTACTCATCTTTCAAGGCATTTCCATTTTCATCCTTAGGATCTGCAGGAACGAGCGTTGAAATGTCGAAGCGGAAGGTATCTAAAGCGTTTGGCAAGTGGTATTTTTTATCAGGTTTAGATCCATCTTCTGGCCCAACAGACTTAACTGGTTCACCTGGTGTTGGATCTGTTGGTTTTTCTGGGTCACGTGGTTTCACCGTTACCGGTTTTGATTCCTTGCTGCCAGATTGACCATTGGCATCCTTGAAGTTGACAGTTGCTTTGTTTGGTACCAATTGGTCCTTATAAGCAGTCAAATCGCTATTCGCTTTGAGTTTAGCTGGGATGTACAATTGAATCTCTTTGAAGCCTTTTAGTCGAGCGAAATCTTTCACTTTTACAGTGACAGTGTTTCCTTCAACACTTGTTTCAAGAGCTCCATTTGCATCACGACCGTCCACATAGGCTACTGGCGTATCAGCGATTGCCAAAACAGATTCAAGTGTATCTGTTACAGTGAACTCTTTGTACTTATCAATATCTTTTGGTAAAACTGTATTGACATTGTACATGTAAGGTGCATCGTATTCGACATCCAAGTGGTCCAAGGTACGGTTGATTTTCTTCGTAATTTCTGGTTCTGGTTCTTTTGGAACGATAACCGGAACTTTATTCGAATCTTTGTGTAGCCCTGGTCTATTTGGAATGTTTGCATCATAAGAAGCCGTATTTGGAACAGTGAATCCACGATCTGTTAGATATGGAGTCAAATCAGCTCCCGCTTTAATCTTAGCAGTGAAGCTCAATTCAACAGCTTGACCGCCATTGGCTTTCACTTGTTCCTTTGTAAGGGTCAAGGTAATGGTTTGACCCTCTACCTTGATTTGACTGGCATCAAGAGCTTGACCATTCAAGATTGCACTTGCTGAACCTGCATAATCAAGAACAGACTCAAGTGTATCACTTACACTGAAGGATGATACATCTGTTGGGACACTTGTTTTCACGTTGTATGTGAAAATTTGGTCACGATCAGCAAGTGTTTCTTCAGCTTTAGTATTGACATCTTTCTTGATCTCTGGCTCGTCTGGTGTCGGTGGCGTTACTGGGACTTCATTGGAGTCTTTCGTAAAGCCTGGTTTGTTTGGAAGATCAACCTTGTAAGCTGCCTTGTTCGGAATCTGTGTACGACCGTCTTCCTTCACATATGCGGACAAGTTAGCGCCAGCTTTGATCTTCGCATCGAATGTTAATTCAACAGCTTGACCGCCATTGGCTTTCACTTGTTCCTCGGTAAGGGTCAAGGTAATGGTTTGTCCTTCTACCTTGATTTGGCTTGCATCAAGAGCTTGACCATTCAATTTAGCACTTGAAGTTCCTGCGAATTCAAGAACGTCCACTAGGGTATCTGTGACTGAGAAGGCTGTCGCATCTTGCGCTACTGTTGTTTTCACATTGTATGTGAAGACTTCATCACGTTTTGCGAGAGTTTCAGCTTCTTTGCCATTCACATCTTTCTTGATTTCTGGCTCGTCTGGTGTTGGAGGTGTTACTGGGACTTCGTTAGAGTCCTTGTGCACACCTGGTTTGTGTGGGAAGCTTGCGTCATAAGAAGCCTTATTCGGAATCTGTGTACGGCCGTCTTCCTTCACATATGCGGACAAGTTCGCGCCGGCTTTGATTTTCGCGTCGAATGTTAATTCAACGGCTTGACCGCCATTGGCTTTCACTTGGTCTTCTGTAAGCGTCAAGGTAATGGTTTGTCCTTCTACCTTGATTTGACTTGCATCAAGAGCTTGACCATTCAATTTAGCACTTGAAGTTCCTGCGAACTCAAGAACATCTTCGATCTTATCGGTTACGCTGAAGGCTGTCGCATCTTGCGCTACTGTTGTTTTCACATTATAAGTGAAGACTTCATCACGTTTTGCGAGGGTTTCTTCTGCCTTGCCGTTCACATCTTTCTTGATCTCTGGCTCTTCTGGAGTCGGTGGCGTTACTGGGACTTCGTTAGAGTCCTTGTGGTATTTTGGATTATGATCAATATCATAAGAAGCCTTATTCGGAATCTCTGTCTTACCATCTTTATTCACATAAGCTGATAAGTTGGCATTATCTCTAATCTTAGCCTTGAAATTCACTTCAATTGACTTACCTGCATCTGCTTTGACAGAAGCTTCTGTAAAGGCAACTTTGATGACTTGACCAGAAAGTGTCACTGTCGCCTTCGATCCTGCATTCTCACCATCAAGTTTAACAGTGGCTGAAGCATTCTCACCAACAAATTCTAGAACTTCTTTCAACTCGTCTGTCATCTCAAACACAGTTGCGCTGGCAGGCATTGTTGTTTTCAAAGTATAAGTAAATTCTTCATTACGTTTTGCAAGATCATAACGTTCTGCTCCGTTTACTTCCTTCTTAAGCTCTGGAGTAGTGGTTGGTGGTGGTGTAACGGTAACTGGTTTTGATTCTTTCTTAGAATCTGGATTGTCATTAATGATGTAGCTAGCAGTATTTGGTACTACCGGCTTGTCTTTTGATTCATTTGGATAAGCCGCTAAAAGTGCATCAAAGGTAATGCCTTCCTTCACCTTAGCCTTAAATGAAACTTGTACAGCTTTACCAGCATATTGTTTCACCTGCTCTTTACCAAATGTGACCATCAAACGTTGACCTTCTGTTGTTACAGTGAGGTCTTGAACAGCTTGGCCATCAACAGTGACCGTTGCTTCTCCTTCAAATGCCAATTCTTTGACGATATCATCTGAAATGGTGAAGCTATCTGCCACATGTGGAACCGTTGAGTCAATCGTATAAGTAAAGATTTCTGATAACTTACCAAGATCTGCGTGTTCCTGACCATTCACCTTCTTCGTGATTGGTGGTGGTGTAACAGTGACTGGCTTGGTTTCTTTCTCACCTTGTTGGTCATTCTTGTTGGTGTAAGTAATCTTAGCTTTGTTCTCAATAGATGGAACAGTTGAGCCTTTCTTCACTTTGGCATGAATCACGAGCTCTACTTCTTGGTTACCGTAGTCACCCGCATTCGCAAAATCTTTCATCGTTGCAGTCACGGTTTGACCTTGAACTGTTACATCGAAGAATTTAGATGCCTCTCCTTTAATTTCAGCTTGACCTGGAGTCAAGTTCTCATCCAAGGTATCTGTTACAACGAAGGACTTGTATGTTGTAATATCATTTGGCAATTTTGCTTTGATATTATACGTGAAGTCCGTTTCTGCACCGATGGTTGCCTCTGTCAATGTTTCGTTGATTTTCTTATCAACGCCTGGTTCTGATGGAGGCGTTACCGTTACCGGTTTGGTTTCTTTTTCTCCGCTGTGATCATTCTTATCTGTGAAACTAAACTTCGCAGTATTTGGAATATTGATGCGCGTCACTCCATCATTGATCTTAGCTGGAATGATCAATTCAACTTCTTGACCAGCAAGATCATTTGCCGTAGCGAAATCTTTCATGGTTGCAGTAACGGTTTGACCGTCAACTGTTACATCGAAGAAGGCTGCAGCTGCTCCTTTGATAACTGGTTTGCTTGAAGTTTCATTGATAACTGACAAATCTCCTTCAAGTGTATCTGTAATCACAAATTTCTTGTAATCTGTAATATCTGTTGGAAGTTTTGTCTTAATGTTGTAGTTATACGCTTGACCTGTCGCGATATCTAAGTGATCAAGAGTTTCATTGATCTTCTTCGTTACAGGAGGTGGCGTTACGGTGACCGGTTTCGATTCAACTTCTTTCTCTACATTATTCTCATTTGTAAAGGAAATAGAGGCCTTGTTTTCAATGGTTGTACCTGTCACACCATTTTTAACTTTTGCAGGAATGACTAGTTCAACAGTTGAGTATTTTGCAAGTTCACCAAACTGACCATCCTTCACCGTTGCCGTAATCTCTTGGCCATTGGTGTGGATATCAAAGAGGGCCGCTGCAGAACCTTTAATACTTACGTCTCCTGCAAGTTCCAAATTAGCATCCAGTGTATCACGAATCACAAATTTCTTGTAATTAGCAACATCACTTGGTACTGCTGTTGTAATGTTGTAGTTGTATGGTTGCCCATCAAACGTTTGGAAGCTATCCAAGTTTTCATTGATTTTCTTATCAATCGTTGGTTCTTTTGGTTTTGGTGGGGTAACCGTTACTTCGTTAGATGTTTGTTTCACATCGTTCAAGATCACATCCGCTGTATTTGGTACTTTTACTTGACCATCTTTCTTGTATTTAGAAAGATCAGCACCTTTACGGATTTTCGCCTTAAAGGTTAATTCTACATATTGAATGTCTTTCACCTTACGGCGATTCACTTTACGAGTGATTTTTTCAAGATTAGTTTTGTCTAGTGTCAACGAAACGGTTTGACCTGAAACAGTTGTCGCACCTTTCAAATCAGCGTTATCTTTTCCACCGAGTTTTACATTCAAACTATCTGCTTGAACTTCTAACTCTGGAACAACTGTATCTGTCAGCGTAAAGTTGTCCGCAATACCTGGCCATGGAGCAGTCACCTTGTACTCAAAGAGTTCCTCTTCTGCCTTCAAATCTTCATGTTCTTTGTCATTAACCTTCTTCGTAATTTCGGTTACAACTGGAGGTTTCACATAAACTGGATTTGAACGGCGAATGGTACTTGGTTTGGTATCTGTCTTGGCATGCGCATCTTGGTTTGGTTGATTGTCATCACCATTCCACATGATGTTCCCTTGGTTTAGGAGACCAAATCCATTACTTTCCTGAAGGAGAGCCATGAATTCTTTACTTGATTGATTATTGCGGTATTGTTCTTTCAAACGAACCTTAATGGTCATTTGAGCTTTCTTCAATACCAAGTAATTGTAGTTGGATCCTTTAGCAGGAACATCCGCAACCACGACACTTTGAGGGTTGCCTTCTGAATCATCTTGACTAACTACACGAGTGGTCCATTTTTCTCCATTTGGTCCAGTAGCTGAACTTTCAACCACTTCCAAGCGGTAGTCAATTGGGTCTGTCAACATAACGTTCTTTTCAAATTCGTAAGGAACGTTATTGAAGTTGTAATCAAGAGTATAGGTAAACTCCTCTGCCTTGTCTGACAATTGTGCAGAATAGGCTTTTTTCTTTGTCAAACCAAGCGGGTCATCAATTTCTCCCAAGTCATTACTCTTATCTGCGTCGGTAATTCTCTTAGTGACACTTGGGTAACAGTACTCGAGTTTTTGAACTTCAACTTTTTCATTACGGCCACCGATTTTTTGAGTTGTAAATTCACCCGTCTTGAAGACACCAGTCAACTCAGGGACTGTAACTTCTTCTTTTACAGGTTTATAATCAGCTGGCGGATCAACTTCATCCTCTTCATTCGTTTCAGGAGCACGTGCTTCCTTACTCAAATCATAGTCGAAATTGTTATCTCCAGGGTTGAAGACACTATCAGGTACATAGATTGTGACATTGTCACCTTCTTGATTGATTCGACCACGAATTTGTTTTGATGGATCTGTGACTTTTTCAACAACTGTTTTACCATTGATTCGAACAGCATCAACCTTATACCCGGGTGTAACAGTGAACTCACCTTTGATGTCTTCCTTGATCAACGCTGCAGCTACCGATTCTAAAATTCGATTTGAGAACTTATCGATATCGCTTTGTTCATTAACATAGAAGGAAACGTTCTTTCCGTTTACAACCTTGTCTGGTGAAGCCATCGATTGAAGAGCATCATGGAAGATTCCTTGAACTGAACGGTTATCACCGATATTCAATGTTTTTCCAAATCCATTCAAATAAGCAGAACCATATTGGAAGTATGGGTCAGTGAACCCTGCCACTCGCTCCCAGAAACCAATAACTACAGAGCCTTCTGATCCAACAGCATTCTTAAGTGTATTTCCTGCCTCTTTTAACTCGTTTGCACGGCTGACAATATCTTGCGCTGCTTCAGGGAAATAGTTTTGACCAAGTCCCCATGCAGGTTGTAGCTTATAAGTTCTGGCATAACTTTTATCCATAACAACATTACCATCTGGGAGACGGTAACCATTGGCCACACCATCCGTTACAAGGAGGAATACTGTCTTACGACCATTTTTCATTTCTCCTTTTTGACTGTTATAAGCAGCAAGAGCATCCGTGATACCAGGAACTGTAGGAGTTCCTCCTCCAACAGTAATATTATCAATAAAGCTATGAATAGATTTTTGATCTGATGTTAAATCACTTGAACTAAACTGATAATGTTTACCAGTGATCCCCTCATTTGTATAGGTATCAATCGCTCCTGTGAAGTCCTCATTATCAAAATATCGAACCTGATCCAATCCTTGATAAGCTGAAACGAAGACGCGGTCAGTCGTATCTGGATCACCTGTACTCACTAAATGTGGGTCAGTTTCATTGTACTGTTCAGGTTTCACATAAGTGGTCAAACGCTTCAAGGCATTCTTAACACTAGGAATAGTCTTTTCAAAGGATCCACTCGCATCTTGAAGGATAACTAAGTCGATCGGTTTACGTGGAACTGTCCACTGTGTTTTTTCTGTTTTCTTTACCTTACGATAACATCCATTCTGGATAATTTCTGTGTTCTCTCCTACTTGTCTTGCAGCCCCTTCATCAGCTGATGCACCTCGAGCAAGGAACAGTCCAGCCAATCCTAATGGCACAGAGAGAAACAGAATCATAAACAGAACAGAGACCTTTTTAATGAAATCTCTCATAGTTTTCTCTGAAATCCTATTGCGATTTCTTCTTCCTCCTTTTTTCTGAAATAGATGTATGTTAGTTTAGCAGTTCTTGTAACTCTTTCGAGAAATTTTCAGCAGTGGTGTGATTTACTAATACATTCTTTACCTGTTGCTGTTTTGTCACAAGATACATACTTGGTATGGTTTGAACCTGTAAAAGATCGGCTGCAGACTGATCTTCGTCATAATAATACGGGAAAGTATATCCTTTTTCTTTGATATACTGATCAGCAGTTTCCTTTGTTTCTTTTCCTGGTTCGTTCATATTCAGAAGAACAAAATGAATTTGATCTCCATACTTTTCATACATCTGCTGAACAATGGGTAGTTGTTTCTAACAACGAGGACGCCAACTAGCCCATTCGACAACTAATATAGGTTTATCTTACAGTCCTGAACTAGCAATCAATTTTCCATCTTGAGAGGCCGTTTTAAATTCTGGAAGTTGTTGACCTTTTAAACTCAAAGTTGAATTGTTCTCATCACTTGAAGTTGATTGCAAAATTGAAGACGCCCCTATATCTCCATCCTTAGTGGGTCTAGTGAAATAAATTAAACCCACCGCTAAAGCTATGATGACTCCATCTCTTAAAACAGAAACCACCATCTGTCTTTTTTACACAAAATCTCCTTTCTTATAATAGTAAAATATCATGAATAAGTTTCAATTAAATAATATATCAATCTATAAAAACGAGAGCTAAACCTCATTCATGTCAAATGATATTTTATCATTTACTAATTAGTATTTCAAGAAATATGTTGTCAAATTGTAAATTTTTTTTAGAATGTTAAAAACCTACTATTTCATACATTAGCGAGATTCTCGAGATAGGATTACGGGAATATTATTCTGAGTTTTTTCAGAATATTATTACTTTTTAATCAATTCAACTAATGATCCATTTTTGCTCAATTCACCATATTATATATACTAAGAATAGTATCAAAATGCATTTAAAAAATTGCAATAATAAAAAAGATTATCCAATTAGATAATCTTTTTTATGTTCTTAATACAAATCAAGATAATTATCAACTTCCCATTGTGAAACAAATGTTGCATAGCTGGCCCACTCGATACGTTTCGCTTCAAGGAAGCTAGTGTAGATGTGTTCACCTAGGGCTGCCTTGACCACTTCATCTTCTGTCAAAGCTTTCAAGGCGTTATGAAGAGTTGATGGAAGATCAGTGATTCCAGCTTCCTTACGCTCTTCTGCTGTCATGATGTAGATATTTTCTTCGATAGGAGCTGGTGCTTCGATTTTGTTTTCAATACCATGCAAACCAACTTCCAAAAGAA
>ERZ772807.1460-NODE-1460-length-13097-cov-8.275265_pt1 | contig 13097 bp, 13 predicted proteins | sample MGYA00511472_ERZ772807 | MGnify/ENA primary metagenome ERZ772807 (study PRJEB29015, sample SAMEA2737947) | human oral metagenome | biome: human oral; feature: human-associated habitat; material: dental | place: China | collected 2039 ...
TCCAATGTGCCATTGAGCCATTCCACAAACCGGGGAGTTCCAATGCTTTTAGCGGTCTGCCCATAAAGGTTTTGGAGGTTATAAAGGCTTGGTTAGGGTCTACGTACTGTTGTAAATCGAATTTCTCGCCTTTGTAGTTCTTCGTGCCACAAACCAAATCTACGGGGTTAAAGTGAGTAGATTGCTGGAAAATTTCCTTTTGTTTAGCATCTGCCATATTCACCTGTGCAGATTCGATGATTTGTAAACTATAGTTTTCTCCATCTTTCACCCAGAAAGGACCTCCACCGGGTTCTCCTTCGTTCTTCACCATTCCGCATACGCGTATAGGGCGATTGAGTTGCTCTTTGATGAACTCCATAGCATATTGACGGCGGAATTTATAGAGATAATCGGGAACGGAGATATTGATTTCTTTGAGGAAATCGAGGATATGCTTAATCTCTTTCTTCTTAATCTTATCATTATCTATACGATGTAGGATTTTAAACACTTCGTCTTGTACTTCACATAGTTTTCCGGCGAGCGCTTCTTTGTAAAACACGGTCTCATCGGTATACTTTTTGACTACCACATTATCAATATTCTTGATGAAGATGATGTCGGCATCGATATCGTTGAGGTTGCTGAGTAGCGCTCCGTGCCCCGCAGGGCGGAAGACTAAATTACCTTCTTCGTCGCGGAAAAACTCATTATCTTCGGTTACCGAAATTGTATCAGTACTTGGTTTTTGGTAAGAGAAAGTTACATCGAAAGTAATGTTATAGCGCTCTTCGAGTATAGGTTTGATATGGTTGAGTTCCTTATAAAAAGCTTCGGTATGCTGCTCGGTGATGGTGAAGTGTAGGTGTGCTACTTCCTCATCGGAGGCATAAAGTACTGCTTCGCGGAAGTGCTCTTCAAAAGGAGTAGCGATTTTCTCGGAATGCTTATGGAAAGGTAGTAATCCCTTAGGCATATTGCCATAGCCCAACCCTTCTTCATTGAGAAGCGTATTGACGATGATGTGTTTTTGGATATCTTCGTTTAGTGAGGAAAAGTCGGGGTGATTTTTATCAATAGCAGCTTTTAAGATAGGATAAAAGGCAAAGCGTTCGAGACCTTCGAAGAAGGTTTTAACTTCTTTGTTACCTGTTCTATTGACATAAGCTATAAATGACTCACGATCGGGTTCGAAATCGTCTCGGAAAGCGAAAAGAGCTTTAAACATACGGGTAGCCGCACCAGAGGCAGGAACGAATTTGAGGATAGTGTTACCGCGCTTTCGTTTTTGGTAAATAGCAGCGTACTTGGCGGCTTCTTCTTTGCTGAGCGGAATAATACCATCGTCTATCACAGCGGCTTTATACAGTTGTATAGGAGGAATTCCTTGTTTGAATTGCGCTATTTGGGCATCGAGTATTTCTTCGGAGATCCCTTTTTTAATGAGCAATTGGCGGTCTTTTTCTGTTAATTCATTCATAATATAATAGTTTCGTTTAACATTCTAAAACTTACGATTGTTTTAGAGGACAAAGATATAAACAAAAAAAGATAAAAGCAAATAAAAAGCAAAAAAAGTTTTTGGAAGATAAAAGATAAAATTTATGACAGCTGAGTATGTGGCAAATTAGAGAATTAGAGAATTAGAAAATTAGGAAATGAGAGAATGAGGAAATGAGAGAATGAGGAAATGAGAGAATGAGGAAATGAGAGAATGAAGAAATGGAGCGTGAGCTTGTAGCTCACGCTGACGAAGGGACTCGGAGGAGCGAGCTATACGAGCATTCTTATTATTTAGTTTTTGAAATCATAGATTCTTCTGTAGCTATATCGGCTTTTGCGCGGTCTCTTCCTATTTGGAAGCCTATGGTAAGGAGTATTGCTATCGCCCAAATAATAGAGAGCACCAAGCGCCTTTCTTTATTTTTCTCGCGATAAGCACTGGCTAAAAAGATACATAAAAATACAATAACTAACCACATAATATAAGGGTTTAATGAGAGATATAATACAAAAATTCGCCTGTAGCTTTCCCTAATCTATAAATAAAAAAAAAGGATAAGATAACAGCTACAAGGGTTAGTTTTTTGTCACTAAGAATAAGGCGACGGACTGAGGTAAGAAAATTCATAAGTCTTTCTGGATATTCCCTACAAATTCTCCTAAGGCATAAAAAACGCCATATAAGAACCACCATAGTAGAATGGCTAAGAATATCATTTTGGGTATGGACACTGTTTCTGATTCTTTTGTTTTCATATTACAAACGAGTATTAATGTTAATAACTATTGTCCGAACAATCCTTCAAGGAACCCTTGTTTGGCGGAAGCCCAGTTGTTGTACAGATAGGCGATTGCCATTAGTATTAGGAAAGCGCCTATAATTCGGTTGGGTTTTGATTTTTTCATATGCTTATTATTAAAATGCAAATTAAGGAAAATGTTGGGAGAGCCATCACATACAGGCATTATAAAAATCATCAGCGTTGTTTACCTTTTTCATACCCCTCATAAAAAGAGTTTAATAGACTGTCGATGTCTTGTGCTAAGAGAGCAACTAAAAGAGCTATAACTATTACAATTAAGATTTTTGTACGTGTTTTCATAACGTATGTGATTAAAATTCGGTACAAAGGTAGTGAATTATTATTTATAAAACAAAAATAATGATGCCAATAATACTAAAAATGTCAATAATGCCAGAAATACTGATAATGCCAGAAATGCCAGAAATGCCAAAAATACTGATAATTAACTTTGCCAAAGTTTCAAACTTTGGCAAAGTGTGTACCTCTAAAAGTGATACACCTTAGCTATCGAAAGGAAACAAAAGAAATCGGAAGAGAAGAAGGAGAGTTTTTGATGAAAAAAGGCTGTAAGGAGGGTGGGGTTAGCTTATAGAGAGCTTATAGGAAGCTTATACGAATCTTGGACGATTGGTATAGAAAGGGTATATAAATAGTTGATTCATAATATAATACAACAAGGCTAAAAATGTTAAAAACGGGGTTTCGAGGCGAAAGAAAGAGAATCCTCACCCCGTCCCTCTCCCAAGGAGAGGGGGAATGTAGGGACGAAAAATTGAAGGAAACCTCCCCCTTCTCACATACTCCGCTCTCGCGGGGCACATATCCAGCTATTGCTGGATACCTCAAAGAGGGGGAATGTGGCGAGTCATTTATTTGGTAAGCCCCCGAACCCCCGAAGGAGGACAAGCTGGAAAAGGAGACAAACCTCCTCCCTTATACATACTTTGCTCTCGCGGTGCACATACCCAGCTATTGCTGGATACCTTCAAAGAAGGGGAATTAGTGACGGAAAAGGGAAGAAATGACGAGGGACGAATGACGAAAGAATATCTGTAAGGAAGCGTTTTCATAGAAAAAAGAACTATGTAAATAGGGATTGTGTAGGATATATAACGAATGTAAGAGTTTACAGTGCTGGGGGTGAGAAAATATTTATGGGTGAATTGCTAATTGATAATTATTTTCTATCTTTGCCGAAAATTTACCCATTTATGAATGTAAGATTTACTATACTCACTACCACAATGTTTGCCCTAATGGCTTGTAATAACGGGCAACAGGAAATAGCTGTTGCCGAAGATGCTCTTGCTAACACTCAGAAAGCTGAGGAAGCACGCGATAAGAGCAACGAAAGAAATCCGTTTGGTGCGGGTGGGGCGAATTTTTCTAACAACGTATCGCTACCAGCTACACAGCAAGGAGTAAAGCTCAATCCGCCTCACGGAGAGCCAGGACACCGTTGTGATATAGCCGTGGGGGCTCCGCTACCCAACGACGGCAATGTGATAGCCCAAACGCAAACACAAGCACAGCCTGTGAGCAGTGCCGATGCTAAGCCCGTAGTTTCGGGAGGTATGCCACAAGTGCAACAGGTGCAGGTGGCACAACCTCAGACACAGCAAGGGGTGGCGACGAAGGGACAGAAACTGAATCCGCCTCACGGGCAACCAGGGCACCGTTGTGATATACCGGTGGGCGCTCCGCTGAACAGTAAGCCTGTGAAACAGCAAGCACCAGCTACGCCTAAAACGGTAGAGCAACAAATAGTTATCGACCCAAAAATGGCACAACAGCACACGGGGACTACTGAACCGGGCTTTTCGGGGAAGCCTAATCCGCCTCACGGGCAACCGGGACACCGCTGTGATATAGCAGTAGGAGCGATATTGCCATAGTTCTTCCTCTTATTTGCTTGCTCGGCAATTGCCGACAACTCCGAAAAGAGGAATTTGTAAAGATGATTGAAAAAACAAGATTGTATCATATCGAATAGACGTCGTTATAGGTTTTTGTTATGCAAATAAATAAGAAAGATTTTATGAACCCATTTCTTTTTCTTTTTGCGTTGCTAAGCTTGTTGCTGAGCAGTTGCGAGAACACAACACATAATAATAAAACCGTTATGAAGAACGACGAATTTGAATGGCAAGAAACCCTTTCTTGCCCACCGGGCTATGCCATTGATGTATTTGCGGGAGGCTTGAGCTCTAAACGAGGATTTACGAGCCTATTTTTAGGTACTTACACAGGCAAAAGAGGCTGGGGAGCAGGTAGCTCAGGAATGACCTATGGAGTAAAGACCCTACCTAACCACCTACACCTGATTTGGGTATCGCACTTTGAACACAAGTTTTACGAAGTAGACACCCCAATAGATTACCAGAAGATGGTAGACCTTTTTAACGAAGGGTACTATTTGGCTTCTGACGACCGAGATAATCCTGACCCTTATTGGCAGAACTACGACAGTATAGTAGTAGGTCTTGCCCCTGGTGGGGTAGTAGTAGTGTGGGTAGCAGGACTGGGTAGGCAAATAGAAATAGGGCGCTACCAAGGGAAGGAAATTACCTTTACGCAAGAGGAGATAGCTGCCCTGCCACCAGGAGCTCGAAAAAATATGCATAGCCTAGAATATCAAAACAATATCATATATCACTGGAATATGATACCTAAGGATATATTAGAAAAAATAAAGGATAAGCCTGTGCCTTATGGCTTATGGGACACCTACCGACAAAAATACCATTGGCAACTGAGGTTTTTGTTTTTGCATAACGAAAAAATAGAAAGAGTTACACTTAGGCTCTACAATGGAGAAAAAGAAGAACTTTACGGAGAAGCAGAAACGGATAAATACCCTATTATTCCGGAATTTTTACGGTGGACAACCCACAAAGAAAGAGCTATACCTAAACTTATTTCTTTTCGTTATGTTGTAGATAACGAAGAATACGGGTGCACTATAAAATTTGATGAGGAGGAGATTTTTAATACCTTTAAGCGTATTTTAGGAGATAACCCTAATGCCCCCATAACATTACAGATTTACGTCAATACCGATAGAACACGCGCTACGGTGGAGTTGGTTAATGGGGAAGAAAGTTTGGGAGTGTTTAATAGTAAAATTAAAATAGGAAAATATGAGTAGTTTTGTATATAACGACGGCAGTTTTGAAGATACCCAAAGACCAGGTGAACTAATTCTTACTTTTGGTATGTTTTTCGACGGTACTAAGAACAATATGTACCATACCGAAATTCGTAAAAAAGCCCAAGATAAGGGCGAATTTAAAGACTATGCCCAGCAGGGTGCGACCGAAGAAGAAAAAGAGGCAAGAGCTCAGGAAGTAGCGAAAGACAAAGTAATTTACAAGCGCTATGAAAAACAAGAGAGCTTTGGCAACGATTTTACCAATGTAGCCCGCCAGTATTACAACTGCAAAGAAAAATACCGCATTTACGTGGAAGGGATTGGTACGGTAAGCAAAGACACCGAAGACAAAACTGATGACGATGACGGCTATATTTATGGGCGCGGGTTTACGGGCATTACAGAGAAAGTGCGCTCGGGCTGCAAAATGTTAGCGAAAAGAATTGCTCAGAGGAAAGCAGAAGAAGAACAAAATCGTTCGAGAAACGAAAAAACGACACAAATTCATCTTATCGTAGATGTTTTTGGGTTTAGCCGAGGGGCAGCTGCGGCGAGACACTTTTTGCACACCTTGCAAAAGAGATCCTATAAAGCGGGGTATAAAGTGCCTAATGTAGTAACCTATATGCCCGAAAAAGGGCTACCAAGAGTAGATTACCTGGGTGTTTATGTGAAAGATAGCTGGCGGAAAGACGACTATTTACCCCCTTTGGGGCTTTTGGGTACGGCGCTCTTGGAGGCTGAAATACCAAGAGAGCTGATTGAAAATATGTGTGTGCGCGTGCGCTTTGTAGGGCTGTATGACACGGTGGTTTCGTTTGACCCTAAAACCTATTTAATTCCAACTTTTGACAAATACGTAAAAGACCTTCACTTAGACGATATAGGTCGCCCCCAACGAGCGGTACATTACACTTCGATAGACGAGCATCGTAAATTCTTTTCGATTACCCCTTTAAACACAAAGAAAATCCCCAACGCCATTGAGCTCAGTTTTCCTGGGGTACACAGTGATATAGGAGGTAGTTATAACCACGACCCTTTTACCGATGAAGAGCTTGCAGAAGCTACTAAAAATGCGGTGTTTTATCGGTCGATGAAGAGTAAACCTACCCCACGAACTAGCGAATACGAAAAAATATACTTAGACAATATTTTCTTTTTTAAAAACCTTGAATTGTTTAAAAAAGAGTTGATACAAGAAGGGTGGTTCTTTGATGACCAGATTGTTATTAGGACTGCTAAATTACATTCCTTGATTCCATTCTTGCAGAAGCAATTTTCTCTTTACCTTATGTACAAAGAAGAAATACGTGAATTATACGAGAAAAAAGTAGACTCATCAGATTTTATACGTTTTGTTTATTCGGAGCGAATTTTAGAAAGAGGATATAGTTTTATTCCGTTGCATTTTATGTGTGAAGAAGCTAAGGAGTACATACCTGAATTAAATATCTCACAATTATTAACAAACTACGCTTTAAATGATTTTTTCTTGGAGAGAGTAAAGGAGTATTTACAAGAACATACCATAGAAAAACGAGAAAAATGGGTGTTGAGGTATCCTCAAAAACAGACGGGACAGAACCCTTATACATTTATTGAGGAGAATGAAATAAAGGAAGAGGAAGATTATTCAGGAATTGAGGGGTTTGAAGTAAAGGAAGAGGAAGGTTTTTCAGGAGAGACAGAAGAAGGGACAGATGTAGAGGTTTATCGACCTGATTATTTACTTAGGAAATTGCGCAATCGCTATTTGCACTGTTCAGCAAGAGTTAATAACTTTGAAGATTGGGCAGGACATAGATCTACCGGAGATAGACGACGGAGGGAATATAACTAAAATGAATGAAATAGTTGCTATACAAGGTATCAAAGGTTCGTTTCACTATCAGACGGTTGAGAGTTACTTTGGCAAAGACATAGAGGTGCTGGAATGTCGTACTTTTGATGCGGTAGTGAAAGCACTGCTGAAAGGCGATGCTGACTGGGGCGTGATGGCTATTGAGAATAGCATTGCAGGAGCAATATTACCTAATTATGCGCTTATAGACCGCCATAACCTGCATATTACAGGGGAGCACTATATGAACATACAGCACCACTTGATGGCGCTAGAAGGGCAACGCTTGGAGGATATTACTGAGGTGCATTCGCACTATATGGCACTGTTGCAGTGTAAGGATTTCTTTCACGATTATCCTGATATACGACTGGTGGAATCTCCTGATACAGCTGAGGCAGCACGACAGATACACTTGCAACAACTCAAAGGAGTAGCGGCTATTGCTTCGGCATCGGCTTCTGAGCTCTACGGCTTGCCTATTATTGCGGAAAGCATACAAACCATTAAGCGTAATGCTACCCGCTTTGTGGTACTCAGAACTACTGATGCACACCTGCCCAAAAGAGATATCAATAAGGCAACGCTTAAATTCCAGGTGTATGACAAGAGTGGTAGCTTGGCAACGGTGCTGAACGTGTTACGCGATTACGATATGAATATGACTAAAATACAGTCGTTGCCTGTAATAGAGACTCCTTGGAAATACGCATTCTTTGTAGATGTGGTATTTGATAGTTATGCCCGATACCAACAAGCGATGCAACTTTTGGATATTATGACAGAAGAGCTAAAAGTATTAGGGGAATATGAAAATCGGTTGAACAGTGAGAGCTATTCAAAATCAATCATATAGAAAATAAATATAAAAAAACAGATTAAAAGATAGCTTCTATATCAAAAATATTGACTAATATTGACCGCGAAATTAATAATCAATGGTTAGAGGTTAATGATAAATGACAAAAGACTAATTAGAAATGGCGAATTATGAATTACAAAAGGTGGCTGTATTTAGACGCAATAGAGTGCACCAATACTTACATACCCAGCTTTTGTTGGCTTTATTTCTTAGCTTTTACTTGTTATCTGCACAGTCTATTTCTTTAGAGAATATCTGGACGCAACACGCTTTTTACCCCGAACGTATGTACAACTTGAAGGCACTGAAGAAAACCCCACAATATACAGTGCTCGAATATAACCGTGACAAACACATTCAGGAAATTAACCTTTACGACTTTGCAACGCTCAGCAAAGTACAAACACTCTTTGAAACTAATGAAAGAGTGAATAGGATTGAGAGCTATGAGTTTTCTCCTGATGAGAAAAAGCTCCTCATCGCTACCCGAAAAGAGGATATCTACCGACATTCGTTTATAGCCGATTATTTTCTGTACGACCTCGCCACTGGCGACCTTAAAAAAGTGAGCGACAAGCGCATACAAGTCCCCACTTTTTCGCCTAACGGTAAGCAATTGGCTTTTGTATACGAAAACAACTTGTATTTATACGACCTTACGACGGGTGCGGAAACCCAAATCACTACCGACGGACAGAAGAACGCTATCATTAACGGTACTGCTGATTGGGTGTACGAAGAAGAATTTGGGATTGTGCGATTGTTCGCTTGGAATGCTGATGGTACACAATTAGCATTTATACGTTCGGATGAGCGCAAAGTACCTGAATTTTCAATGGACATCTACGGTTACGACCTCTATCCTACGCCTTATACTTTCAAATATCCCAAAGCAGGGGAAGCTAATTCGGCGGTGAGTTTGCACATCTATACTGTGGCTGATAAATCGGTGGCTGAAATACCCTTGAAAGCCTATTATATCGCACGTTTGCAATGGACAAACGACCCTCATAAGCTGACGGTACAAACTCTCAATCGCCACCAAAACGATTGGCAACTCTTGCAAGTGAATAGCCAGACGAAGGCAACGACTTCCTTAGTGAAGGAAACCAGCGCGACTTATGTAAGCATCAACAAGGAGATACTATTTTTACCCGATAATAGTTTTATTTACCAATCGGAGAAAGATGGAAATAACCATTTTTACTACTGCAATGCCAAAGGAAAATTAGTACGCCAGCTCACGCGTGGTAACTGGGAAGTAACCGATTGCTATGGTTACGACCCTAAAACCCAACAGCTGTTCTACCAATCTACCCAGACGGGCTCTACCCGCCGAGGACTCTATGCGGTAAACCTCAAAGGCAAAGCCCCTCGCGCGCTTTCTACTGAGGCAGGAACAAACAAAGGCACATTCAGTGGGGATTTTTCTATGTATATCCACGCTTTTGCCAATGCCACTACGCCTCCACGCTATACGCTAAACGATACCAAAAGTGGCAAGCAACTCAAAGAAATCGTTACCAATGCCGAATACGCCCAACGATTGAAAGCCTACAATTTGCCCGAAAAAGAGTTTATGGAACTGAAAACTGCTAAGGGTACTTTCAATGCTTATATACTCAAACCTAAGGATTTTGACCCTAAAAAGCAATATCCGCTCTTGATGTATCAATACTCAGGACCAGGTTCACAAGAAGTAGCTGACCAATGGTGGGATATGAACGACTTTTGGCACGCAATGCTCACCCAAAAAGGTTATATAGTGCTATGTGTAGACGGAAGGGGCACAGGTTACAAAGGAGCAGATTTTAAGAAATGTACCTATCAGCAACTCGGCAAATACGAAGTTGAAGACCAAGCCGATGTTGCCCAGCTCGTAGGCGATTATCCTTATATAGACAAGAGCAGAATAGGTATTTGGGGTTGGAGTTTTGGCGGATTTATGTCGTCTAACTGTCTGTTTCAAAAAGGCGATATATTCAAGATGGCAATAGCAGTAGCCCCTGTTACCAATTGGCGTTTTTACGATACTATTTACACCGAGCGTTTTATGCGCACCCCCCAAGAGAACGCAAGAGGGTACGACGAAAATTCACCGTTGTTTCACGCTGCCAAACTCAAAGGTAAATACTTGCTTATTCACGGTAGTGCCGACGACAATGTACACGTGCAAAACGCAATGGTGCTCATCAATACCTTGGTGAGTTTGCAAAAAGATTTTGATTGGCTTATCTATCCCGATAAGAACCACGGAATTTACGACAACACCGGTAGCACACGCTTTCAGTTATACACAAAAATGACGAACTTTATTGAACAAAATTTATAAACTGTAGAATTTTAATTTATAAACAAACCTTAATTTATTAATAAATGAATACAAACGTAGAAAATGAGAAGAAAAAGCACCCTAAGGGGCTTTATTTGGTGTTCCTAACAGGGATGTGGGAGCGTTTCAGTTACTATGGAATGCGCGGTATTTTGATGTTATACCTCACCAAAACGTGGCTTGAAGGCGGTTTGGCTTTCGATCCTTCCACCGCAAGTTTGATTTATGGTTTTGCCACCGGTCTTACCTATTTCACCCCACTAATTGGCGGATGGATAGCCGATAACTTCTTAGGACAACGCAGAGCGGTGTTGTTAGGAGGATTTATAATGTTCTTGGGTGAGGCAGCTCTCTTCGCTTGGACGAGCCACGCAGGACTTTATTTAGGACTCTTCCTACTCATCATCGGTAATGGATTCTTCAAACCAAATATTTCAGCCTTAGTAGGAGGACTCTATGAATCAGGAGATAAACGCCTTGACTCAGCTTTCTCTATTTTCTATATGGGTATCAACTTGGGGGCTTTCTTAGCGCCTCTTATCACTGGACTCCTCACCGATAATATTTTTGCCAAAACCGCTATTGATGCCAATACAGGTGAAGTAGCAATGTCGTTCGGGTACAAATTTGGTTTTGGAGCAGCGGCTATAGGGATGCTCATCGGTGAATTGATATTTATTTTCTTTGCACAGAAATATTTAGGCGACCTCGGTTTGAAAGCCAAAGGCTCTAACAAAAAAGTAGTGGAACTTTCAGAAGCTGAAGCTCATAAACCACTTACTAAAGAAGAAAAAGAACGCATTACAGTAATCTTTGTTTATTTCTTCTTTGCTATCTTCTTCTTTGCAGGCTTTGAACAAGCAGGTTCATCACTTACCCTCTACACCGATAGTTATATCAACCGTGTGGTAGGTAGTTTTGAAATTCCTACCGCTTGGTTCCAATCGGTAAACCCATTGTTTATCGTGTTGTTAGCGCCAGTGTTTGCAACATTCTGGGGGACTAAAATGGGACAACGCCTCACTACGCCTTTCAAAATGGGATTAGGTATGATCCTCCTTGGGGTAGGGTTCTTCTTTATGCTTGGTGCTGTGTACGAACGCGGTGGCGCTATAGGGGTAGACCCTAAAGATGTAGCTGTGAAAGCGAGCTTGGCTTGGTTGATACTCACTTACCTCACTCACACTATCGGTGAGTTGTGCTTATCGCCTGTAGGACTTTCTACCGTTACTAAACTTTCTCCTCCACGCTTAGCAGGACTTATGATGGGAGTTTGGATGATGGCTGCTTTCTTTGCCAACTCCATAGGAGGAGTGATTGCTTCTTATGTAGAAAAACTCGGTGCGAGTGTAGTATTTGCAGCCGTATCAGGATTTGTAATCCTCTGCGGTTTAGGAATGATACTCCTCAACAAGAAACTTCAAGCGATGATGCACGGAGTAAAATAGTACGAGCCGTACAGGCACAAGCAGGTACGAACTATAATAAAAAAAGGCTGTTCTAAAATAGAACAGCCTTTTTTATTTACCTATAAGTTTTTCTTCTGATTTTTCTTTTTTATATCAGAAAACTTTCGTAATTTTACCGCGATTTTTTGTAATTCCTAATTCCTATTTTCTAATGACTAACAATAATAATTATGACAAAATTTAGAACAGAATCAGACCTTATTGGCGATTTGCAAGTGCCCGCCGATGCTTATTACGGTGTGCAAACTCAGCGCGCTATCGAGAATTTCCGCATTACCGGTACTAAAATGGGTGACTATCCCGCTTTTGTAAAAGCTATCGGTTATGTAAAACTCGCTGCGGCTCAAACTAATCACGCTTTGGGGCTATTACCCGATACACTCCTCAAACCTATTAGTGAAGCTTGTAAAGAAGTTATCGACGGTAAGTTCGACAGTCAGTTTCCTGTGGATATGATACAAGGAGGGGCAGGTACTTCGGTGAATATGAATGCTAATGAAGTGATTGCTAACCGCGCTTTAGAGCTTATGGGCTATGAAAAAGGTGATTATCCGCACTGCTCACCTAACGACCACGTGAACCAATCGCAATCTACTAACGATGCTTATCCTACCACCGTGAAATTGGCGGTGATTATGATGAATAAAACCCTTATTGAGAAATTGCAATTGCTCATCAAGGCTTTCCGCAAAAAAGGACAAGAGTTCGCCGATGTAATTAAAATGGGGCGTACCCAATTACAAGATGCAGTACCTATGACCCTCGGACAAGAGTTTGAGGCTTTTGCAGCCAACTTAGAAGAGGAAATTGCTCGTTTGCAAAGCAATGCCAACCTTTTCTTGGAAATCAATATGGGAGGAACGGCTATCGGTACAGGGCTCAACGCTCCTAAAGGCTATGCCAAACTATGTGCTGAGAACTTAGCCAAACTCACTGGCGATGCTTTTGTAACCGCTGCCAACCTCGTAGAGGCTACTCCTGACACTGGGTCTTACGTAATTTACTCATCGGCATTGAAACGTATGGCAGTGAAACTCTCTAAAATTTGTAACGACTTGCGTTTGCTCTCTTCAGGACCTCGTGCAGGACTCAATGAAATCAATCTTCCTGCTATGCAACCAGGTTCGTCTATTATGCCAGGAAAAGTAA
>ERZ772807.1468-NODE-1468-length-13065-cov-4.912068_pt1 | contig 13065 bp, 10 predicted proteins | sample MGYA00511472_ERZ772807 | MGnify/ENA primary metagenome ERZ772807 (study PRJEB29015, sample SAMEA2737947) | human oral metagenome | biome: human oral; feature: human-associated habitat; material: dental | place: China | collected 2039 ...
TCAGTTCCTTTGCGCCCATTCCTGCGAGCTGTGAACCGATACCGATTCCCAGTGCGTAGCTTAATTTGTCCATTATCGTTCTTAAAATTATTAATAATTAATGTGCAAAGATACTATTTTTAAGGTATAGTTTTGCAATAATCGAATTAAAATTACTAAATTTGTCAGAGAGAATGGGGAATACGATGCAAGTTAAAGGCATAAATAAAAAATAAAAGTTAGAAAGATAGCATTTCTTTTGTCCTAAATTTCGATAGTAAATATTTGGAGAGAAAAGCCCTTTACTTCATCAACCTCCTTCAAACCTCAACTCATAAAAGCAAGACGTATGAAGAAAATCGTATTCTTAACAGGTGCTGGAATGTCCGTGGAGAGTGGCTTTAAGACTTTTCGAGGCAACGATGGATTGTGGGAGGATTATCCTGTTGAACAGGTAGCTACGCACGAAGGGTGGGTAACTAACCCGATACTTGTCAATAACTTCTACAACAACCTTCGCAAAAAGCTATTTGCTGCCAAACCGAATGAGGGGCACCGCCTTATCAAGGAACTTGAGAAAGACTATGAAGTAACGGTGATTACGCAGAATGTTGACGACCTTCACGAGAAAGCTGGGTCCTCAAAGGTGATTCATTTACACGGAGAATTGATAAAGGTGTGCTCGAGTAAGTTACCCTATGATAATCGATACATACAGCAACTGACTGAAGATAATTGCGAAGTTGCCCCTGGAGCACGTGCTGGAGACGGCAGTCTACTTCGCCCTTTTATTGTCTTTTTCGGCGAATCAGTCCCCATGATAGAACCTGCTGCTGAGGCAGTGGCACAAGCTGACATCCTTGTTATCATCGGGACATCGTTAGTTGTCTATCCTGCTGCAGGTCTTGTGCAATACACCCGACCAGGAACTCCTATCTATCTGATTGACCCAGACGATACACCTGCATATGCTTCGGGACGATTAACCCATATCAAAAAGGGGGCAAGCGAAGGTATGAAGGAACTGATGAAACAATTGTAACAATTCGCAAACAGCATGTACACTCACAAAATAATGCACTGAATTATAAACAACTTAGAATAAATAAGTCACAAAACGTTTATATGCTTCATTCGCTTGAAGTAAAAAACGATTGTGGATATCAATGATTAAACAAATGAAGAAACTATTTTCACTCCTCTTCTTAGCCCTTATGGCACTGCCTACTATGGCTCAGAAGAACATCTACAAGTTTAGTGTAAAAGATGGTAATGAGCATACTGTCAAGTTGAAAGACTATAAGGGTAAGGTGTTACTCATCGTCAATACAGCGACAAAATGTGGATTTACGCCACAGTATGAGGTATTACAAAAACTCTATGAGACCTACAAGAATCAAGGTTTTGTCGTTCTTGATTTCCCTTGCAATCAGTTTGGAGCACAGGCTCCAGGCTCATTTCGTGATATTCATACATTCTGTACGGGTAACTATGGGACTACTTTCCCACAGTTTGCAAAGGTTAATGTCAATGGGCGTAACGAGTCACCGCTTTACACCTATCTGAAAGCGCAACAGCCATTCAAGGGTTTTGACATGAATAACAACATCGGTAAATTTCTTGATGAGAAGTTTCGTGCGGAGAATCCAGACTATGCTAAGGATCCAAGTATCAAATGGAACTTCACAAAGTTTCTCATTGATCGACAAGGACACGTCATCGACCGCTTTGAGCCAACAGCTGACATAAAAGACGTTGAGGCTGGTATCAAGGCTGCGCTGAAGATGAAATAGAAACTAATAGAGCTATTAGCCTTATTGGGTTAATGAGCCTAATTAGGCTAATAAGCCTAATAAAAACAAAGCAAATCTGGCTGACATGCAACCACGTATCAGCCAGATTTGCTTTATTTATTCATTAGGGAGTTTAGTCATATTCTGCTTATTCTTGTTAGAAGATTTCTTCTTCACCTTAAACTTATCAAAGCCCTTACCAAACACACCCATTACCTGACTCTGCGTTACGAAAGCATCTGGGTCGATGTCATCAATCATTCGATAAACGTAGGATGCCTCACGCTGGCGTGTTACAACAATAACTATCTTGATGTTACTACCAGAATAATACCCCTTTGCATCAATAATGGTACTGGTACGATGTGGTTGATCCTTTGATATCATTTCACAAATCTCTTTGTAACGCTCGGAAATGATGAGGAACTGTACCGAACGGCGACTCGAACTGATAACTTGATCAAGCACAAAGGAGGTGATAATCAAGTTTACATAACCATAAATCACCATCTCCCAGCTGTGAAGAACAAGGTAACTACCTGTTACAATAGTCATATCGACTAATAAGATAACACGTCCAAGAGAGATATCACGGTATTTGTTGACAATTGCAGCAACGATGTCTGAGCCACCAGAGCTACCATTATAAGACAGTCCGAAAGCTAAACCAACACCACAAAACGCCGCACCAATGATTGTCGCCATGAAAGGTTGGTCATGTAAGAGACCTGGATGAGGGAAATAAGTACCCATAACCCTTGTGATAATCGTCAGCATCATTACACCATAGATAGTGCGGATACAGAATTTCAAACCTAAAATTTTCAAAGCAACTGCTAAGAGAATAGCATTTAGGATGAAATAAGTGGTGCTGACAGAAATTCCTTGTCCCCAATTCAAAATGGAAGCTAAACCCGCTACGCCACCATTACCAATGTGATTAGGAAGGAGGAAAACCATCCAGCCGATACCGTAGGAAAGCATACCTACAGCTATCATCACATAGTCTAAAACTTCCCGATAAAGGACTTTCTTATTAATTTTGTTAATCATATATTTAAGGATATGAGTGAATGATGCTACAAATTTAGATAAAATTTCCGAAACAAAGCACTTGCACAGAAAAAATAGAGTACCTTTGCAAAAAATAATATTTTTACTTGAGGATGTAGAAGAAGAACCTCACACAACAATTCATAGGGAAGCACAACCGATGTATCCATAAAAGACTGCTTTTCAAGGATATATTGATAATGCAACAATACTTTTTCTACGTCCTTATGCACTTGCATCTTTTGCAATAAATTAGATATATGCCAGAAGATTTTGATATACACGAAGAGAGGCTAAACTCCGTTGAGAAGGATTTCGAGAATGCCCTACGACCGTTGAAATTTGACGATTTCAGCGGACAGCAGAAGGTTGTTGAAAATCTCAGCGTCTTTGTTGAAGCCGCTAAATTTCGTGGTGAACCGCTCGACCACACCCTCTTGCACGGTCCTCCTGGACTGGGCAAGACGACATTGAGCAATATCATTGCCAACGAATTGGGCGTAGGTTTCAAGATTACCTCTGGTCCTGTGCTTGACAAGCCAGGAGATCTTGCAGGTATTCTCACGTCCTTAGAGCCTAATGACGTTTTGTTCATTGACGAGATACACCGCCTTTCTCCTGTCGTAGAAGAGTATCTTTACTCTGCTATGGAGGACTATCGTATCGATATTATGATTGATAAAGGACCGTCAGCACGGTCTATCCAAATAGACCTCAACCCTTTCACACTTGTTGGTGCAACGACACGAAGCGGACTGCTAACAGCCCCTCTCCGTGCTCGTTTTGGTATCAATCTTCATTTGGAGTATTATGATCCAGAGACATTAAATCGTATCATCAAGCGTTCGGCAGCCCTATTGAAAGTGCCTATTATGAATGAAGCAGCTGAAGAGATTGCACGTCGTTCGCGTGGTACGCCACGTATCTGTAACTCTCTGCTCCGCCGTGTACGCGACTTTGCGCAGGTGAAGGGTAATGGTACTATCACTCCCGAAATCGCCTTGATGTCATTGCAATCACTGAACATAGATAAATATGGTTTGGACGAGATAGACAACAAGATTCTGCTTACCATCATCGATAAGTTTCGTGGTGGACCAGTGGGCGTTTCAACCATTGCTACTGCCATTGGTGAGGATTCTGGTACGGTGGAGGAGGTTTATGAGCCATTCCTTATCATGGAAGGTTTCATTAAACGAACCCCTCGCGGACGTGTAGCGACACGACTTGCTTACGAACATCTCGGGCGTAACACTTATCAAGAGAATGCATTTCAACCGGGATTATTCGATTAAAAGATACTCCATTGCACAAGTTCATACGGAACGGATGCAATGGATTTTCTTATTCCTCCAAAGCAGTAGCAACACATTGATACACTCTTCTAAACACTGCCAACAAGTGTAATCATAATTATGAATTGCGAATTATGAACTATGAATTATGTATATATCACAATAGAATTAGTCCTCAACACATGTGTTGCTCATCCTCCGCACAATATGTGCTCACCCTCCGCACCACACGTGTTAAGCACTCGCACCATACCTGTAGAGTATCAAAAAAACTACGAACGATGGTGAACAGTCTCACACACATAGTATAAGTTAAGAGCTTATGTCATTCTATTTCGCTGGCATGTTTATACTTACACAATTTTAATTCGCTCATTTTTATTAGTCACAATTAGATTTTTTCTTTATCCATTATCATCTATCCACTGTTATGCAAATCATTCTTTATGGGAAAACAAAGTGATTGCACGCTTTTTAGATACGCTTACCTTTGCAATATCCTGCTAATTTCCTAACTTTGTCGTCATGATTATTCAAATGCATAAATCCAAACCAAGAATAGACGAGCTTGACTTTCTTAAGTTCGTCTTCATTACGTTGATGATTGCTTTCCACTTGGTTTATATCGGTGACACCTATCCCATTGCCAAGCGTTTAGTATATACCTTTCACATGCCGGGCTTCCTCTTGGTGTCTGGTTATTTGTTTAATGTGAATAAGTCGTGGACTGCTTTTGGAAAATCAATGCTTTGGATATTCGTGCCTTATGCTATAATGGAAAGCGGCTACACCGTCATGGCATCACTATTGCCTATCCGTGAGCACATTGAGCATCTGACAATAAGGGTACTCGCTGACCACATCTTTCTGCATCCGATGGGACCTTATTGGTACTTGCATACATTAATAATTTGTGGTAGCTGTTATTATATCGCTTTCAAGAAACCGGAAGGACGCTTCTCGTCAGTTATAAAACACAAGAGACCACTATTGCCCATCACGCTGTTGCGTTGGGAAAATCAGGTATTATTGGGTAGATTTTGTCTTTTTGCTTTGTTCCTTCTATTACTTTCTTACGGCTGTGGATTCCTCTCCATAGCCAATGCATCCTACTTTCTTGTAGGTTCTATTGTGCGTCAAGCAGTGAGGGATTTTCGTCTGGCTTTCCCTGCCCGATGGTGGACATTAGGTCTTTTAGTGGTGTGGTGTATCGACACGTCACATTATGACAAGGCCTCTTTTGCTGGTGCTTGTTTGGTATTCTTAGTGATGGGTTCACTGTTATGGATTTATCAGTTAGGTATTCCTCAGTCATTACGTAAGTACTTTCTCTTTATCGGGCGTAACACTTTACCTCTATTACTCTTCTCCCCAATCTTCACGATACTTGCCAAATACTATCAGCCTTTGCTACTTCGTGTTGAACCAACGGGAATGTTTTTTATGGTCGTTAGCGTTATCCTTGCCATTGCTGGCTCATATGGAGTAACGTGGTTGATGGATGTTATGGGACTATCAAGGCTATTCTTTGGAAAGAAAGGACTGATATGAGGAGGGGAATAGGTGGTTATTGTTTATTAGCTTAATTGGTCTTATTAGCCTTATTAGCCCAATAAGGCTAATAAGGCTAATAAGTTTTTCCTAAATTCTCTCCTGCTTCAGCGGTGTTCCGTCAAGCGAATAAGCTGTGAATATACCATACTCATAGGTCATGAAAGTGGCAACATTCCCACCTTTGGGAAAGGTAATAGAGCCAAGATTGCAGACAAGCGTACCCTCTTGCTGGGTAAGTTCCCAAAGATGAGTATGCCCATAGACAATCGCATCAATATCCCCTTTTGGCATTGAGGACTTATTATAAATATGCCCATGCGTCAAGAAAAGTTTTCGTCCTTCATCAACCAGCATTATATAGTCTGACATCATTGGGAAATCAAGCAGCATCTGGTCAACTTCTGCATCACAGTTTCCACGTACGGCTACAATGTTTTTAGCACGTTTGTTCAATGCCTCCACAATTCCCTTAGCATCTATCCCCTCTGGAATAGAGTTGCGTGGTCCATAATTTAGTATGTCTCCAAGTACACAAAGCATATCGCAATGCTCACGATCATAGAATTGTAGCACCTTCTCCAATGCTGGCAAACATCCGTGTATGTCTGATACCAATAGATATTTCATATCACTTTGAATTATTGTTTCTTTGGCAAAGGTAATGTTATTTTCTCATATAACCTTTTAATTTAAGACCTGCTAACAAATTGTTGGTTGTCAGTAGGACTGAGTCTCTATAATAATAGGTGTAAAAAAAGGATATTATTTAGAGAATTACTAATATTCAACCGACAATATAAAAGAAGGTTGTCAGGATACTGTTATATTCTTGTATTAGAAACACTTACACGCATAAATGATAGTAAATGTTATTTTTTTAATTATTATCGCGATTTTATTTGATTATTTGAAACTTTTAGTTATATTTGCGACATAAATATCTATTACAGACAACCTTACTTGATAATAACATTATGACCAACCTTGTGAATATGAAAAGACTCTTTTTATCTATCCTATTTATGCTGTCTGCACTTGTCAGCTTTTCCCAACAGGTCTTCACCGCCAAGGGTGTTGTTGTAGACGAGACTGGAGAAACGATTATTGGTGCAACCGTAAAAATAATCGGTGACAGCAAGCTGATAACAGCAACTGATACAGAAGGAAACTTCACACTTGCCAAAGTTAAAGAAGGCTCTAAGTTAGAAGTTTCTTATGTCGGTATGAAGACCTTTGTTGGTGTTGCTAAGCCAACAATGAAGATTACACTGATTAATGACAACTCCGCTTTGGATGAAGTCGTTGTGACAGCCTTCGGTGAACAGAAACGTTCTGCGTTTACGGGTTCTGCTGCCATTGTGGACTCTAAGAAGATTGAACATAAGCAAGTCAATAACGTAATGAGTAGTTTGAAAGGTGAAGCCGCTGGTGTTCAGATTGTTGATAACAGTGGAGAGCCTGGAGCCACACCTGCAATTCGTGTACGTGGATTTAGTAGTATTAGTGCGGGACAAAGTCCATTGATTATTGTGGATGGTGCACCTTACGATGGTGGATGGAATAATCTTAATCCTGCCGATGTTGCTTCTGTGACAGTCCTGAAAGATGCGTCTTCAACTGCACTTTACGGAGCACGAGGAGCCAACGGTGTTATAATGGTGACGACAAAACATGCGCAAGTGGGCAATGCCCATATCTCTGTTGACATGAGATGGGGTGCTAATAGTCGTATTAAACGAGATTATGAAACTATCAAAGACCCTAAACTCTACTATGAAACTTACTACAAGGCACTTTACAACTATCAGTTGAATGGACTCGGTCTTACCCCTTCTCAAGCTGTTGCAGCAGCCAATGAGCAACTCGTTTCACCTGGTTCAGCAGGTGGATTGGGCTATCCAATATTTACAGTTCCAAATGGAGAACAGCTGATTGGTGCTGATGGTCGTATGAATCCACATGCCACATTGGGACGTGTCATAGAACATAATGGTAAACAATATACTATCTTACCAGACGATTGGCAGAGTCTTGGCTTCCGTACTGGATTGCGTAAAGAGTACGACCTTAACCTCACAGGTGGTAGTGATAAGATGCAATACTATCTTTCTTTGGGTTATCTGAGCAATGAAGGTGTTGCTTATAATTCTGACTTTGACCGTATTACCGTGCGTGCCAAAGCTGATTATGAGGCAAAGAAATGGTTGAAGGTAGGTACGAATATGAATTTTGCTCGTTCGAAATACAATGTCATTCCATCGGATGGTAGTGGTCTTTTCTATCAGCTCAATACCGTGGCACCTATCTATCCTGCCTTTATTCGTGATGGGCAAGGCAACATCATGACGGATGATAACGGACAGATGTATGACTATGGTAATGGTTCTGTTATTGGACTTAGACGTCCTATCCTACCAAATATCAACCCGCTACAAGAGAATACATTGAATACAAACAGTTCTCGGGTTAATATGTATTCGCTCTATGGCTATGCGAATATTATGCCACTTGAAGGACTGAAGATTACGCTTAATGGAACTGTTACAACCAACAACTCACGTGGGACAGAGACCAAACAACCTTTCTATGGATATAGTCATACGGCTTACCCAACTGGTTTCGTGTCACGTACAAGCGACCAAACCTACTCTTATAACTTCCAACAACTCATTAATTACAACCACGACTTCGGTCATCACCACATGGAATTGCTCTTTGGTCACGAGTTCTATCGTTATAGATATGAGAACCTGTGGGGAAATAAGGTTGGTATGGCATCCTACTTTACCAATCAAACGTTGTCTGGTGCTATAAAGATGGACAGCACGGGAGAGACAAATAATAGCGAATATGAGTCTGAGGGATATTTCTTCCGTGGTCAGTATGATTATGACCAGAAGTATTTTGGAAGTCTTTCTTACCGTCGTGACGCTTCCAGCTGCTTCGATCCAGACCACCGTTGGGGTAACTTCTATTCCTTCGGAGGTGCATGGACGATCACGAAGGAGAAGTTTATGAAGCCTTTCCGTTGGTTGAATATGTTGAAACTGAAAGCATCCTTCGGTCAGCAAGGTAACGATAAAATTGGTGATTTTCACTATATTGACACCTATACCATCGTGAATACGAACAACAAGGTGGGCTTGGTATTGTCTGAAAAGGGTAACCCTAACATTACTTGGGAGACCAACAACAACTTCAATGCAGGATTCGATTTTGAATTGTTAAATAGCCGTTTACGCGGAAGCATAGAATACTTCTATAAGAAGACTACTGATATGCTCTGCTTCGTCTTTGCTCCTTACTCTGCGGGTTACAAAGGAATGTACGACAATATCGGTGATATGGTGAACAAGGGTGTCGAGATTGACCTCTCTGCAACTGTCTTAAAGACAAAGAATATATCATGGGATGTCAACGTTAACGCAACTACTTATAAGAATGAAATCATTAAACTGGCTGCTCCGCTCAAAGCTGATCTCGTTGTAGACGGGCATCCAGGATATAGTAGCGGTGATAAACTCTATGCGGAGGGACTTCCTATTTACAATTGGTATATACCTCGTTATGCTGGTGTGTCAGATAAAGGAAAATCATTATGGTACTATACGGATACGGATGGCACACTGAAGACAACAGATGTCTATGGTAATGCGTCTTACTATTCATGCGGTGATCCACATCCAGATGTCTATGGTGGCTTCGGAACAACACTCTATGCATACGGTTTCGACTTCTCAATCTCCTTTGCTTACTCATTAGGAGGACTGTCTTACGACTATGGTTATGCTGGAACAATGAATGTACCATCTGGCACCTTAGGAGGAGCTTCAATCCATAAAGATGTCCTCAATGCATGGTCAGCTGACAATCCAACCAGCAATATTCCTCGTTGGCAATATGATGACCCAAGTGTCAGCTCTCAATCTGACCGTTTCTTGATCAGTGGCAGCTATCTAACCCTGCAGAATATCAACTTTGGATACACCCTACCTAAGCTATGGGTAAGCAAGATTGGATTAGAGAGTGTACGCATCTATATGGCTGCTGACAATGTTTACTTCTGGAGTAAGCGTAAGGGTTTCGACCCACGTGGTTCTTTCTCTGGTGATAGTAGTACTACTATTTACAGTCCAGCGAGAACTGTCTCTGGTGGTATTAAATTAACATTCTAATCTTCTTCTTACATTAATCGTACATAATTATGAAACACTTTATATCAATTCGCAACATACTGTTAGCATTCATTGCAACAAGCTTTGGTTTTGCTTCTTGTATGGATACCATACAACCATCAGATGTTTTGACTTCTGACCAAGTTAAGAAGATACCTTCCTCTCAAGAAGGATTGATTAATGGTATTCTTTCTTATATGATTACCTTTGACTCATGGAACTCTGGTGACCCTCTAAACGATTGGGGTTATCCTTGTCAGATGTTTTACAGGGAAATATTAGGAAGTGATATCCCTGTTTACAGTAGTAATTATAGCTATTGGACAACAGTAGAAAGCGGTGTAAACACCCGTTTCAACGCCTATTATACCTATCGTTTCTATTACGATTTCATTGCTACCTGCAACAATTTGGCAAGTGTCGTAGACCCTACTACCGCCTCCGCAACCTCCAAGAACTATTTAGGTATAGCCCTTACTTATCGTGCAATGGCTTATCTTGACATAGCTCGTCAGTTTGAATTCAAGAAGACTGGTATTGCAAGTTTGGACGACAAGGCGACAAAAGATGGAATATGGGGACTCACCGTTCCTATCGTTACCGAGAAGACTACGAAGGAGATGCAACGCCACAATCCACGTGCTCCATTCTATAAGATGTACCGCTTTATTCTTACTGACCTCAACCATGCCGAGGAGTATCTCGCTGATTATACACGTACTGACAAGACCTTGCCTAACCTTAGTGTGGTCTATGGACTCAAGGCACGCCTTTGGCTTGAAATGGCAAGTCGCTTCGATCAGAGCAGTAGTGACCTTAATGCAGCCATTGCAGCAGAAGACTCTGCAAGCATTGAGTATGATAAGTTAGGAATAAAAACGGCTCGTGAGTGCTATGAGAAGGCGCGCACCTATGCTCGCAAGGCTATCAATGGTTACAGTCCTGTTACTGAAACACAATGGCATAGCACACAAGACGGATTTAATAGGGACAACCAAGCATGGATGTGGAAGTTAGCTTATACAACACGTGAGCAAATCAGTTATATCTATTACACCTTTACCAGTACTGTGACATCAGAAACCACGTGGGGACTTGCTGGTACATACAATGCTACACGTATGATAGGTAGTGCCCTATATGACAAGATGCCGCAAGGTGACTGGCGTCGCTACTCTTGGATTGACCCTGATGCTGCGGGTACACATGAGGGGTATGAGAAATATGACTCTATCACGATTGGCACCAAGAAGGAAAGGTTGACCCTCTTAGATGAGGAAGCCTGGAAACAGTTGCCAGCCTATGCTAACATCAAGTTCCGTCCTGCAAAGGGTAATATCTCCGACAGCTACGAGGGACAATTCATCAGTCTTCCATTGATGCGCATGGAGGAAATGAAGTTTATCGACTTTGAAGCAACAGCCCACCTTGATGGTGTTGCAGCAGGTGTTACAGCGCTGAAGGATTTTATAAATACTTATCGTTACACTGACAACTCCTATCAGGCAGCCAATGCAACCACGATGGAGGAGTTTATGAAAGAACTGATGGTACAGAAACGCATAGAGTTCTGGGGCGAGGGAATCACTTACTTCGACTACAAGCGTCTTGCTCTTCAGGTTCGTAGAAAAGACAACACCAACTATGAAGCTTCTGCCCGAATCAATTCAAAGGAAGGTTATGTATGCCCATGGATGAACTTCTTCATCCTTGAATACGAGACCCACAACAATGTGGCATGTAAACCAAACCCTGATACATCAGGCAGTTTGACTGTTACAAATCAGTAATAACTGATGTTGAGAAAGGAAGTTGTCAAATAAAAAGCAGACGCTAAAAGACGAACCTATTGTTTCGGCTTTGGCGTCTGCTTTCTCTAATTTTAGAAGGATGGAGATAAGAGATATCTTTAAGCTTCGTAAGGAAGGACGAACGGAGGAGGCATACGCTGCCATTCTGCCTATGTATGCAGTGCACAAGGGGCATTATACCACAATAGCTATGTTCTGGGTGGGCGTAGACATGATGAAACTACGCTATCAACAACGTCAGTTAGAAGAAGCCTATAAGATATTCAGGAGTTTGCTGAGGCTCTATCCTACAATGGACGACAAAGACCTTAAGGGGCAGAGTGCCTTAATGCGTGCAGCCTTATTAGTCTTCGATCATCATCCGGGATTCTCCATGCTTGACTTTATCACACAATGGGGTATCACCCGATTGACTGACGAAGACTGGATCATAGAGCAAGGGAATGGTCATCCCATCCCCTCAATAGGAATGCGCATCGTTGGAAAAGTTTTCAAGGAAGTGGAGAGTAAACCTACGGTTGACATGGCGCTAAAAGCTGCTCCGATATTGGCAGAAGCACTGAAGCACAGCCCTTACAATATGCAGAACCAACGTTACAAAGCAATGGTTTATCGGATTATGGGTAAAAAGGATAAGGCTATCAATATTTACCTACACCTAATCAAGAATCATCGACAATCCTATCTCTTCCACGAATTATCAACACTCATTGATGACGAACGCTACAAGATTGCACTTCTCTGTAAAGCTATCTCCGCACAACGAGAGGAAAAGTTCCGCCAACGTATGCGTTTCACCCTTGTAGGCTTACTCTTTAGAAAGGATAAAAGCCGAGCCCGCTACGAATTAGATAAATGTATTGCCATGCGTAAGCAGTTAGGCTATTCCATTACATGGGAGATGCAGAACCTCGCAGCGAGTTTAGAGGAGATTAACCCCGTATCAGAAGCCGATGAAAAGAGCTTTTATAGAGAACAAGAAGTTGTTTTAAAAGAACTTGTTAGGTAGGTTTTCTGCATAATCTAACTATTTTTCCTTATCTTTGTAGCACATTTTATTGAATAATTAAATCAACCTTATGAAACATTTATTTCTATCAGCTTTAATACTCTTGGGACTCTCATCATGCCAAATTGCAGGCTTAACCTCTGGCTATTCCCATCTATCAGATACACAAAAGAAGAGAGTTATAACGCTTGAAGAAAACATTGATGATATTCATGACTTTTCAAAAGTATACAAAGTCAGCCTTAATCAGGTAAAACAATATATCGAAACACACGATAAAGTACTGCTATATAATTATACTCCTTTCTGTCATTCTACCTATTGTGTGTCGCCTGCAGCCTTAGTATCTCAATGCAAAGACAAGGGAATTAACGTCCTTGTCATCTCGAATATATA